>Ga0207997_1000532_pt1 | contig 19414 bp, 23 predicted proteins | sample AntAceMetag02UKN_FD_184777 | JGI IMG/M metagenome (GOLD analysis project Ga0207997, IMG submission 184777) | Saline lake microbial communities from Ace Lake, Antarctica - Antarctic Ace Lake Metagenome 02UKN (SPAdes) (version 2) | ecosystem: Environmental > Aquatic > Non-marine Saline and... | reverse complement strand
AGAAGATAAATCAAGCGGAACGGGATTAATACAACAGCTACAAAGAGAGAATTTAACTGTTGTTGGAATAAAAAGAAATATAGATAAGGTGACTAGAGCTTTAGACGTAGCACCGCAAATACAAGCGGGGAATGTCTTTTTACCAGAGGAAGAGCCTTTTATCAATGATATCCTTATAGAAGCTAGCGGTTTCCCTAATGCGACACATGATGACACGCTAGACCCACTAATGGACGCAATAAGCGATATGCTAATAGAAAACCAAAGAATAGACTATTCAAAATTAATCTAGACTTTTTTTGACAACATTAATAAACTAAGCTTAAATAATTATTTTACCTTGGTTTAATATGATTAAAAAGTTCGTCGATGGCATTAAAAATATCTATAATGGTGTCTATAATACAAGAAATCCATTAAACACAAATGTTATAACAGAATCTAAAATAGACTATGTTTATCTGAATGCCATATATAAAACTGGAATAGGTTCTAAAATAGTAAGATTAAAATCTGGTGCTTGCCTTAAAGATACCCTACAGTTTGAAGAGGAAGAACAAAAATTATTCTACAACAAAATATTAAAGCGACATGTAAAAGAAGCAGTCAAATATATGATAGGCTTTGGCCGTGGGATAATAGTTCTATATGAAAAAGGTGAGGACTTATCAAAGCCCAGAACAAAAAGTTACGACCCTAAGCTCACACATTACAAAGTTTTTTCTGGGGATATGGTAAGCGTATCAGAAACAAGCCGTGATTTCATGGACGATAGATATTATAAGCCGATTTATTATACTATTAGAGGCGTACAATTCCATTATTCAAGGGTTGTAGATTTCACTTATTATAATCCAACAGAAGACGATAGACCAGTTTATCAATATGGCGGGGTATCAGAATTTGAATTAATACACGACCAGCTTGTCGGCGATAGCATTGTCGCTAGAGCTTCTGTTACAATTTTAGAAAAAAATGCCAGCCTGTTTTATAAAGTTAAAGACTTGAAAAACTTAATGCAAGACCAACAGGACGACCTTGTAAAACGCTATATGACGGAAATTGAGAATGGAAGGTCAATCTATGGTGCAGGACTTTTAGACGCAGAAGATGACGCTTACACAGTAAACCAAAGCCTTACAAACCTTAATGATGTAGATAATATCACGCTGAGAAGGTTGGCGATGGTTACGGGTATCCCTCTAGCTATATTAGTAGGAGAAAATGTTCAGGGGCTTAATTCTACTGGCGATAATGAGCTTAAGATTTATCAGAATATGATTGAAGCATTGCAAGAAGATTATATCTTTGACCCTTTGAATGAGTTATTTAATAAGCTTGATTTGGAAGATATATCATTTAAAGAAAACCAAGGTCGCACCCCAGAGGACAGGATTAAGTTTGAAGCGGAAGTTATTCAGAATGCCACACAGCTTTATAATCTGGGAGAAGATTACGAAAAGTATTTAAAAGAATACGATATTATTTTAGAAGAAGATATATCATCAAAGTTTTTTCCCGAAGAAGTAGAAAGCAAAGAGGTAGAAGTTGAAGAGACAATTACAGGCGAGTAAGCAGACAAAGATAAAAGCTCCTAGACCTCTAAAATCTGTAGAAAGCAATTTTGCTAAAATATTAAAACAGATGATAGACCAGATACACACACGCTTTGTGAATCAAGCTATAGACGGTCTGAATAAAAATACTGTAGATAAATTCCAAGACGGGCAAATAGGAAACTTTGGTGTAATCTTTCTGAAGATTGCTAACAAAGTAAAACGAAAACTTCTTAGACAATATTCTGACGATAGAATTGATAATCTTGTTGAAACTATGACAACGCAAGTTGATAGCAGAAATCAAGATTTATTATATAAGCTTATCGAAGATGAAATAGGGATCCCTGCGAAGGAGCTTATATCTAGCGAAGGATTGACACCGAACATCAACGCTTTAATATTGGAAACTCAACAGTGGGTTAAAAAACTCCGTGACGATACCATAGGATATTTCACAAATACTATATTAAGAGGCATGGCTGAAGGGAAGACGCTCCCAGAAATTCAGAAAAATCTTAATGTAGAAACAAAGAAAAGAAAGAACAACGCAAACATGGTATCAAGAACACAAGTGAATACTTTCAATAGTCTTAGCACAAAGATAAGAGCTCAAAATCTAGGCATTACAAAAGCTATATGGGTAACCAGCCGAGATGAAAGGGTAAGAGAAAGCCATAAAGCTAGAGATGGAAAAGAGTTTGATTTAGACAAGGGTTTATATTCTTCTATAGATGGTAAAACATTGCTTCCTAGTTTGGAAATAAATTGCAGATGTGGATATATTCTTATTATTCCCGAAGAAAGTGTTTGACGAAACAACACAAGTGTTTTAAGATAAAAATCAAAAAAAGGTTTTATATGTCTAACGAAATAGTAATAGAGCGAAAATTTTGTGATACTGTAGCCTTCGATGTCAAAGAAAAGACAGCTATAAGCGTAAGGGATGGCGTGCTTGAATATCTTGGTGCAGAGATAGGACAAGAACCTTATGACAAAGTATTTCTGGTATACAGAAGCCCTGCGACAATATCAAATACAGCGATGAAGATGAAAGGAATCCCTCTAACATACGAACATATATCTATTGAAGAGCCTGCCCCAGAAACAGGCAGTTTAGTAACGGAAGCAGAAATGATTGACATGATAGACGATGAAACAGAAACAAGAATTGCGATAAGAAACAAATTACTTTTAAATGCAAAAGATGAGGGGATATTAAAGGAAAGGCGTGAGCTTTCTCTTGGATATAGTGCTAAATTAGTTCCTCATGATAAATATGACTTTGAACAAGTCGGGATTGTTCCTCATCATTTAGCAGTAGTGCCAGATGGAAGGTGTGGTTCTATGTGTCGATTTTTAGACAAAAAAACAGTAAAACAAAAGGAGAATTTTCATATGCTTATAAATTTTAAGGATGAAGAAGGACAAGTTTCTCTGGAAAAGATTATGGAGATTGTTCAGCTATTGCCAGAAGTGATAGCAGGCGTTCCTATTGACCAGTTGCAGGAATTTGTTCCTATTTTTGAAAAGCTTATGGCTATGGTAAAGCCCGAGGAAGAAATTGTCGAAGAGCAAACAGAAATGGAAGCTATAGATGAAGAATCCGAGGAAGAAAAGCCAGAGATGGAAGAAAAAGAAGAAGAAGAAAAGAAATTTTCTGATGAAGCTTTAAAAAGCTATGCTGATAAAGAAATTAAAAAGTACGCTAATGTTTTGCAGAAAGCGAAAGACTTTTTAGTCTCTAGTTATAATTTTGCTGATAAATCTGCAAATGAAATTATGAGAGATACTCTTGCACAGTATAGCAATGAAAAGTTTGACAATAGCGAGCTATCTATAGCTTTTAAGTTATTGAAAAAACAAAACAATTACCAAAATTTTGGTGATAAAAAAGAAAATAAATTTGAAATAATTGGTAACAAGGATCTATAAAATGGCATTTAATGACGCTTTTTCAAACGATATTGTAGCAGTTGGATCAGGAGAAAGATATGGTAATTGTAATATCGTTCTTGGCACAACAGCTTTCGAGGACGGCTTAAAAATTGGTCGTTTCGCAAAATATGACACAGCTAGTGTTGATAATTTTGACGGTTCAGCAACACCTACAATTGCAGGGGTTGTTATCCGTGATGTAGCACGTTCAGTAGAAGACGAGGGAACAGTTGACGCTACTCTATATAAGCAAGCTCAATATATGAGATGGGGCTTGGTAACTGTTGGGGTTAAAACAGGTGAAACACCTTCTAGATTCGAACGTGTTTACATCTCTAACGATGGCGATACTTATGATGGACAAGCAACAGCAACTAACACAGATGTTTCTGTTAACGCTGAATTCATCGAAGAAGTTAAAACTGGCGTATGGTTAATTAATATTGCACCTCCTCAAGGTGATGTAACAACACACATCGGCGACGCTGTTGGGGCTCATGCTTCTTCCGCAATAAGCTTGCTTGATACTGACGGACATACCGCAGAAATCGAAGTAGAAGGTGCTATAGCTGAAATCTATACAGACATTGAAGCAATTGATGTTCATATAGAATCTGTTATTGCTGACGGTGGAGACGCTTCCGCAATACCCGTACTTAGTTCAGGAAATTGTGCGTTGACTTCCGAAGGAGGAGAAACTAGAACTTTAGCTATTCCTGCAGTACAAGGAATTGAGTTAGCTATTTCTTTTGATGTAGACGGTGGAGATATTGCTATAACAGTTATTAGTGCAGTTAACCAAACAGGAAACACTGTTTTAACTCTTGCAGACGCAGGTGATATTATCGTATTAAAATCTGTTCAAGTATCAGGTGCTTTAGTTTGGCGTATAGTTGCTAACGACGGCGTATCACTATCATAATAAAAAGGAGATAGAAAAATGTTAATTAAACAACTTTATAATACAAAGTCTTTTGAAGACGTAGGAAAGTCTCAGGTTTTTACTGATGCAGCCGCAAGTGGTGTAGTTTTAGCTGAAAACTTAAGACACGTAGACCCACAAATATTTGAAAAGCTATACCCAGAATTGGTTGCTTTCAGTATGGGATTATCAATTGATAACAGCGGTGGATATGTCAATGTTCTTGATTCGTTAAGACTAACAGAACAGGGCGAGTTTAAAACCTCTGGCGATATAGACAGCAACAAAGGAAAGATTTCACTTTCTGGCGATAAGTCGTATTTGCATGTTTTATCAAAAGAAGCTTATGTAAAATGGAGCAGAACAGATGTTGAACAGGCAAACTTGCAAAATATAAATCTTGTAAGCAAACTTTTAGCTACTGGAGATAAAATATATAAGAGAGAAGTTGACGAAGCTATACTTATCGGTATATCTGATTATTCTGCTTCTACTGGCTTATTAAATTATGGTAGCTTTACTTCATCGGGCGCTTCTGGAGCAATTGGGACTTTAACAGGGCAAGAAGCCTATGACGAAGTAGCAGAATTTATCACAGACCAACACAACGGAGTTAATAATACTAAAGGCTATATGGCTGATAAGGTTATTTTTCCAGTGTCTGTTATGAATGTATTGCAAAGAACAATATTGAATTCTGCAGGTGCTACAAGAACTGTTTTGACAGCATTGAAAGAAAACTTCTCAGAGATTCAATTTCTTTCTACTTTCAGAGCTGAAAGTGTAGGCGGTTCTAGCGTAACTCTTGCTATCGCTTCAAGCGACCAAGCCGTTAAAATTCGTGTCCCACAGCCTCTACAAGTAAGCGATATTGTTATGGTTTCTGGTTTCGATTATCGTATAGACATGGCCTATAGGATTGCAGGTGCTGATATTTTAGAGAATTCTGCAGGAAGACTTTTAACAGGACTTTAAAATATGATAAAAGTTGCAGACCTTAAAAAGTATGCAGAGAGGGTGGGTATTAAATACCCGCCCGCTTGTCGTTCTAAAAAGATGATTGATATTATATCGAAAGCGATAGAAGTATCAGTTGAAGATTTAGAAAAAATTATTAAGCATGTTAATAATAAGAAACAATTTAAAATAGAAGTTGAGAAGACATTAAATGCTAAAAATATAGAAAAAGTTAAAAGTGTCGAGCCTTTGGAAGAGTTTTTTATTCCAGAAATAATAGACATATTGATAGAAAACTTATCGGATAATAGATATGAAATATATGATTTAGTATTGTTACCGCATGAGATAATAATTATTGATGAAGAACATCAGAAAAATGTTAGGTTGATGATGAAAATTAATCATCATGTAGAACTTAAAAAATTCAGGATAGTGTAATGGCATTAGCAGATGATTTTAAAGCAAGGTTTCCAGATTTTGACACAACTACAGTTGATAAATATATTCCTATATTAGAGGGAGTCTATCCTTGTTTTTATGGAGGCAGTTATACAACGACTTGCGGACAAGAAATCATCTTAAATTTGCTTGCACATTTAATCGTACAAGAAAATCAGAGTGCTACCAATACCGCTCCTATAAAAGCTTCAAGTTCTCAAAGTGTTGGTAGCGTTTCTGTTACTTATTCAACTCCGACAACAACGATAACAGAACGTAACGAATGGTTTAACTCTACATGTTATGGAGCTAGATATTTGATGTTAACATCATATAATCAAGGTGGATATTTTGTATAAAACGCCTGAACAATTTCTTAAGCACACATTGAGTTTAGCAACGCAATTGTCGTTAGCGAAGAAAAAAGAAATTGTTATTGGTTTGCCTAGTGAAAAAGCTACAGGCAAAGTTTATAAAAAAAGTGGTAAAAGTATAATAGAAGTAGGTTCGCAACACGAATACGGAATCGGAGTCCCTCAACGGTCATTTTTAAGAATGCCGTTAGCTGTTAAGCAGAAGCGGATGTCTAAATCATTATATAGTCAATTTAAGTTAGTTATTAGTAAAAATAAAGATGTAAAGCAAGCTCTCGGAATTGTCGGAGCTAGTGCATATAATATTATTCAAGAAGCCTTTTTGACGGGAGGTTTCGGAAGGTGGAAAGCTTTGAGCGAATACACTATTGAGCAGAAGGATTCCACGAAAATATTAATAGATTCAGGAAAGCTTAAACTTGCGATAGCATGGGTGGTGCGCGATGTTACCTAATATGTCTAGTGTGCTAAATAGTTGGGAGCAGACAGTAATAATAAAAAGCGTAGCTACTACAACTACAAACTTTGTACCTACTGAAACAGTTACCAAAAGAAATCAGCTTTGTGTTATTCAGCCTGCCAAGGCTACTGAAATTAATCCAGATACCATTGATTATAAGTTAAAATATATAACTGCTCACAGCAAAAGTATTATATTAATAGGAGAGTATATAACTTATGAAGCAAATGATTATAAAGTCATCATAAAAAATGACTGGCAGAATTACGGATACTATGAAGTCATAGGGGAAGAAACTAAAAAAACTTTGTTGGTGTGATATGCAGAATCAGTTAAGAAATGTTGCCATGTTGATAAGAGATTTATTGAGTATAACTGAAAGCTTTATCAAAATAGGAAGATATAATTTTGAAGATGAAGACTTTGGGACATCATATATCACAGTAGATAATTTGACACCATCAACATTGATAGCTTATTCAGAAGATTATGATGGCGACGAGGAAGAGCAAACACTATCTCAACTATGGAATATGCCAACAATAATTACTTTCTGGGGAGATAATGCTTATACCAATCTTAATAATTTCACACTGCTATTGAAAAGTCAAAAATCTATAGAATTACAAGATACTTTAGGTATTTCTTGCTATAGTTCTACAAATATTACAGATATGAAATTATTGAGTGGTAAACAATATAATAACCGAATAGAATTAAATTTAAATATTAACTTTAACCTTTCCGCAGTTGTCGACACTTTGAGAATAGACACAGCGGAAACAGAATATATAATTAACAAGTAAGGAGGCTATAAAATGGCTAATATTTCAAACGTTATAAGTGTTTCACTTTTAGAAGCAGGGGCAACAGCTGACAGAGATAATATGAATTTGACAGCGATAATGACAGACCAACAGGACGCTGTTTTATCTAGTGCAAACAGATACGAGTTATATACAGATTTATCAAGCGTAGCAACAGATTTCGGAACAAGTTCTGAAATGTATTCTCACGCAAAGATATTTTTTGCTACAAGTCCTAATCCTTCTAATGCTAGCGGTGGATTGGTTGCAGGATACTGGCGTTCAGCTTCTGAAACAGTTTTAGCTTCTGCAGGGATTTTGACAGGTGCAGAGTTATCAGTGGCAACAACAATAGGACAGCTACAAGAAATATCAGATGGTTCTTTTATCGTCACAGTAGATGGTTCAGAGCTTTCAATAACAGCATTAGATTTTAGAGATTCAACTGATTTATCTGATGTAATCGCAGAGATTAATGGGAATGCTTCTTTTACTGGTGTCACAGCTTCCGTTTCAGATAGCAACGAGATTATCTTCACATCCGCTACAACAGGTGACGCAAGTACTATGACATATATTTCAGCTCACGCAAGCGGAACATTTGTCGGGGATGTATTATCTTTGGTAACAGGTAGTGCAACAAGTTTAGTTCAAGGATTAGACGCAAGTTCTCTATCACTAGAAACAAAAGAGGCTTCAGTAACAGCTCTTATTGCTCTTATTGGTGTAAAAGGAATTATGTTTATAGACGCTCCAACATCGGAAGAAGCTTCCGCATTGGCTTCTTGGTCTAATAGTAATAAAGTTCTTATGTACGATGTTTTTAGTTCTGCTGATAATCTAGAAATAGCAACTACAAATGTTGTCTGGACTAACAAGCTTGCAGGATATACAAATTATAGAATGTTGTATTCAGCTTCTAATAACAGAAAGCTAGCTACTTCATATATGGCTAGAGTCCATAGCGTAAACTTTGGAGCTGAAAATTCAGCTTTGACAATGCAACTTAAAGAGCTTGCTGTTGTTGCCGAAGATTACACACAGACAGAGATAACAAAAGCTAAAAATGTAGGCTTGGATATTTACACAACAATTAAAAATACTCCCGTTGTTTTGACAAGCGGAGCCAATGATTTCGTTGATAATAGATATAACTTGTTAGCTTTTCAAGACGCAGTAAGCACAGATTTATATAACCTTCTAAAGCAGACAAGCGCAAAGATTCCACAGACAACAAGAGGAGTTAATCAGCTTGTTGACCAATGCGAAAAGACTACTAGAGAGTTTGTAAGAGCAGGAGTTTTTGCGGCGGGTACTTGGACTTCAACAGATTATTTTGGCAACCTTGATGTGTTCAACAGGAACATAGAGAACAACGGATATTATTTCCTAGCGGGTTCTTTGGCTGACCAATCTCAAGCTGATAGAGAAGCGAGGGAATCGCCAGTAATTTCGTCTGCCTTGAAGATGTCGGGAGCAATACATTCTGTAAATGTATTACTTTTTATAAACAAATAATAAATAAATAAGAGGTTATAAAATGGCTAAAATTAGTTTATCAGTAGATAACACTACTTTAATATTAAATGGTACTGCTATCAATGATTTTGTTTCTGGAGATATTTTAACACTAGCTCCCGTAAATCCTGCGTCAGCACATATCAATAGCTCAAATGGTGGAGTATCTATCTTTGAAAGGCTTGATAAAGATGTGTATGATTTGACTGTAAGAATTCAACATCTTTCAGATTCAGACGCTTTTTTAAACAATATTCTACAACAATCCCCGACAACAATCTTAGGCGGTTCGCTTAAGGAAAATTATAAAAAGGGTGATGACAGCTTAGTTGAAACTTGGTTATTGGAAGGCGGTTCTATTACTACACAGCCGACAGTAACAATAAACAGCGAAGATGGAAACGGACTTGCTGAATATGTTTTAAGATTCAGGACAGCGAAAAGAAACATTTAATTATTTTTTTATAGGAGCAAATAATGAATGAAGAGCAAACAAAAGTTATTAGAGAAAATGCAGAGAAAGTTTATAAGGATTCTCAAGTAGAAATAAACGGACGAGTTTATAAGATGACTAGAATTAATCATGACAAAAGAAAAAAGATTTTTTTTCTGATGTCAAAAGGTGCGTTAGAAAGTGAAGAGGGATTCGAGAAAGTAGAAAATTTAATATGTGATTTGGTTACATATCAAGATTCTTTAATATCAAAAGCTCCTAATCATTTTGCTGATTACCCCGAAGATTATATCCAATTTATTTTTGCTATGACGATGGGTTTCAGCTACCCTTTTTTGGACGGAGGGATTTTCGGTTAAAAATATCGACTCCCAGCGAACAAGAAAACTATGTATATTTTACTAATGTTAGCGATGAAGACGCAACATTATTTTATCTTGTCAAGCAAGGTTATGGCTCTTTAAAAGATATTAAAGAGCTAGACACCGAAGAGCTTTTTGACATAATAGAATATGAAACTATACAAAACAGAGTAGAAAATTATTTAATGGAAAGGGCATAAAATGATTGTAGAAGAGCTTGTAACCAAGTTTAAATTTTCAGGAAACCTTTCCCCACTTAATAATTTCAACAAGGGGTTAAGCGGTAGTATTTTTAAACTAGCGACTTTTGCTACTGCAATATCAGCTACTGCAATAGCTTTCGGAAAGATGGCTCATAATACTCTTAGCATAACAAATAATTTAGTTCAGTTGTCAAGAAACACAGGGGTTGCAGTAAGCGATATTCAAAAACTTAGTTTTGCTTCAAGTGTCAGTGGTTCTTCTATTCAAGCGATGGAAAGTACTATTGATAGTCTTACAAAAAAGATTGGTGACGCAAGCTTAAGAGGTAGTTCAGACTTTCAAAGATTAGGAATATCTGTAAGAACTAGTACAGGTGAAGTCAGAAAAGCCGATGATGTTTTACTTGATGTAGCAAACAGATTCAAAGCTTTAAATTTAACATTAGCACAGCAGAAAAGCCTAGCGGGTTCTTTAGGTATTGACGCAAGCTTAATTCAGTTGTTGTCAAAGTCTACAGATGAAATTGATAGATTGAGTAACAGGGCAAGTCGATTTGGATTGCTTACTAAAAAAAATGCAGATCAAATCGCTAGCTATAACGAACAAGTCGCAGAGCTTAAATTTAGTTTTATGGCTTTTAGACAGAATCTAGCAGTTAATAGTATCCCTACAATGTTAAAACTTTTTGAGGTCTTTAAAGTATTAGGAGAAGGAATAAAGCGTGTAGCGGGGTTTGTAGTAGATTTCGTCAAAGAGTTTAAGCTTTTGGCAGTAGCTTTTGGAATAGGAGCTACTGCTTTTGCTATAATGAACTCACCTGTTTTGATTGCAATAGCGGGGATAACAGCTTTGCTAGCAGTAACGGACGATTTGATAGTAGCCTTCAAAGGAGGTAATTCAGCTATTAAAGATTGGACAGAACCTTTTTTTGATTTAGAGAAAGTATTGAAAAAGACAGTAGGTTATATTAAAACAATAGGAAAGCTTAGGAGTGGGGCTTTATCTTTTGTTAGCGATAAGATTGGGAATCTTCTTAATATAGCTTACGGACAACAATCAAAAGGTGAATTAATTAATAACTATAATATGAATCAAAATAACACTATAAATGTTAATGGAAGAGATGCCGATTCTATAGCAGAAAAAACAGTCGATAGACTACAAGAACAGTTAAGAAACCCAAATTTAATAATTAGGTCAGGTATATAATGCCTTTAGTAAGCGATTTTATAAATGCGATTTTCGAGGATAGCATAGAGCAAGAAGTAGGGATAGCAGGTTTCACAACTTTTGCAAGAGTAAATAATAAAACCACCAAAAAAAATACTGTTCCTATAACATATCTTGAGGATGGAAGTTTTCTCGAAGAACATATTATCAGAGAACCTATTCTTTTGAGTATTGAAGGCAATGTTTCTGATGTCTTTATAAAGCCAACAAATATTATCCAAGAAGCTAAAAGGCTAGAAACTACTATTGAAAACATAAATCAATACCTTCCAGAACGGACTATAGCACAACTGCACAAGATAGAAGAGTTGACAAGTGATTTAAACAACGCTATAGAAGAAACAAACCAGCTTATAGAAAGAACCCAACAAATATCAAGTTATGTAGGATTTTTAGCAGAAAAGAATAATACTAATAAATTCTTGGACGCAATGAACGGAGCATATAGTAGCAACAGAGTTATTATTATAGAAATGCACGACAGAACATATAAAAATATGATTATAACCCTTTTTGAAACTGCAAAGAATAATGAAAGCAATAGCATAAATTTTACCATAGAAGCTCAAGAGGTAAGATATGGAGTTCCAGAAATTTTAATACCAGTATCTGCAAAAAATCCTGATACTAGTTTGGGCGGAGCTACAGAAAGCGCTATAGACAAAGGAGTTCAAGAAGGTGATGAGGTTGAAACCTCTGTTTTATCATCAATATATACAAAGTTGGTTGAATAATGTTACAGATACAAAATATAACTAATGACGCCTATCAAAGACATTCTATATTATATGAAGAGTATGAGATTGTTTTTACTTTAAGATATTTACATCGCTGTTCTATTTGGATAATGAATTTAGAATATATTGATTGGAAAGTATCAGGTATAAAATTGTCTGTAGGAGTCCCTCATATATTAGGACAAAACCAAGCTTTTGATTTCTTTGTTTCAGATGAAACAGGTAACGGAATAGACCCCTACAAACAAGACGATTTTTCAATTGGAAGATGTAATGTTTATATGCTAGAAAGAGAGGATCTGGAGGACATCAGGGGGGTAACATTGCCATGAGATTTATTCGTGATTATAGATTAACTATAAAAACAGGTCATGAAACAATAAAAATTTCATCGCCTATGCGTATAAATTTTAATATCAATAAATCTATTGATGGACTGTTGAACGGATGTACAATAAAAATCTATAATTTGAAAAACAGTTCCAGATTGGCTCTTGTTAAAGATGAAGATGATGAGAAATACATCCCAGTTAGTTTATATGTTGGATATAAAAATAAGACAGAAAAAGCGTTCAGAGGTAATATCTACAGAGGACAAAACGCCAGAAGCGGTGCTGATATTATTACTACTATTGATTGCCTAGACGGTGGAGAAATGCTTAATGCTTTTATATCTGAAACGATAACGAAAAACGATTACATTATAGAGCCAATATTAAAATCACTAACAAATATCGGTAAGGGAAAAATAAACAAAAGACAAAATCTATTAAGGCCTAAAGTTCTTGTGGGAAATCCCATTGATATACTTAATAGCATGACGCTAGAAACCGAAAAATGGTATATAGATAATGAGCAACTTAATATTATTGATGTGAGACAAGTCACAAGTTATTTTATACCGCCAGTGAATGCTAAAAATGGACTAATAGAAACTCCCTCTAAACAAGAACAACGAATTACTTTTAAAATATTAATAAACCCTACAATAACAATCGGACGATTAGTGAATCTATCAAGCACGACTGCACCAAATCTTAACGGTATATATAAGATTTATAATATAGTATATAATGGCGACAGTTACGGTAGCGAGTGGACTCAAACTTGTTCTGGATATCTTAATTCAGATTATGAGGTAATTTGATGGAGCATAAACAATTAGCAGACATTTTAAATATAGCCTTGAAAAATGCTATCTCAAATTTGCATACAGTAGTTTTAGCAAAAGTAACTTTGATAAATGAAAGCACTATAAACGCCAAGCCAGTTATTAATAGAGTTGTAGAAGATGAAAGCGTTGAGCTACCAGAATTTGTTGAGATCCCAGTTATCACAATGCAGGGAGGGTCTAGCTATACTATTCACCCTATAGCCGTAGACGATTATTGTTTGTTGCTTATTTCTGAAAGGTGTTTCGATAGGTGGTATTTTGGGCAGGACAACAAAGACCCGTTAGAATTGAGAATGCACGATTACAGCGATGCCATTGCAATAGTAGGAATTAATCCTCTTGCTGATTCGATAGAAATTCCGACGGTGACAAAAGAAAACGGCGACAGAGAACAATTAGGAAATTATACTCATACTGGCGATAGGGAGCAAACAGGCAATCATTTACAAACTGGCGACAGAGAACAAACAGGCGATTACGAATTGACTGGCGATTTATTGGTTACTGGGAATATAAAAGTAACAGGAAACATTGAATGCTTGGGTACGATTTCCGCTCTAAACTTTACAGGTTTATCAGGCGGGACTATGACAAGCACAACAGATATAACAACGACTGGCGAAATGACCGCAAACGGAGTGAGTTTGTCAACTCATACTCACGACTACACTTGGACTGATGGAGCAGGAAGCGGAACAACGGCAGTAGCAAATTAATATAGAGGTGTATTATGAGAGTAAGCAGACTAACAGCTGATGGCGATTGGGTTTTCGGCAAGGGAAAAGCTTCCTACAAAACTCAATCTCAAGCGGTTTTACAAAACATTGGGACTCGTCTAAAATCTTTTATAGATGACTGGTTTTTGGATATCGAACACGGTATAGATTGGATAACGCTTTTCGGGTCTAAAGGAAATAAAGAAAGAATTGAGCGAGAAATTGAAAAAACTATTTTACAAACTGATGGGGTTGTTGCTATTATAAATTTCACTACTACAATAACCGACAGGAATTTATCAGTTTCTGTTAAATTTATAGATGTTTATTCCTCAATAATAGATGAAATTCTGGAGATTTCTTTATGACAACATATCCAAATATTGGGACTGACGGAATAACAATTCAAAGCTTCCAAGATATTTATGATGAGCTAGAAGCAGGATATAAGGGAATATATGGAGATGATATAAACCTAGACGCTGATAGTCCTGATGGACAAAGGATTGGTATAGAAGCACAGGCGAGGCTTGACCTACAATCTTATGCACTAGCTTTATATAATCAGTTAGACCCAGATTTTGCGGTCGGTGAGGCTTTAAATAGACTTGTGAAGTTTTCGGGAATAATTAGAAATCCGTCTAAGAGGTCTACTGCAAGTGTAACAATAGTGACAGACAGAAATATAACTTTAGAAAGCGGTTACACGGTAGCTGATACAATAGGTCAAAATTGGATTACTACAATAGAAAATACTTTGACGACTGGAAGCAATACAACATCGTTAGTTTCCGAGCTTTTCGGAGCTTATGAGGCAGGAATAGGAACGATAACAGAACCTGTAACAATAATCTTGGGTATAACATCTGTTACAAATCCGAGTGCGGCAACAGTAGGAGAAGACGAAGAAACAGACGAAGCATTAAGAATAAGAAGAAATTTCTCCCTTGTTGTCCCCCAAACTTCTACAATTGGCGGTATGTACACAGCTCTAGCAAATTTACAAGACGTTACGAAAGTCAAGATTTATGAGAATGACCAAGATACAGAAGACACAGATTTAAGCATAGATCCTCACACAATCTGGGTAATAGTAGAAGGCGCAGAAGATAACGATATTGCACAGATTATAGCGGAAACAAAGACAGGCGGAACAGGGCTTAAGGGTAGCGAAGAAGGTACATATGTTGAGACATTAACAAAGCCAGACGGAACAGAATTTAATTATACTCATACAGCAAACTTTGACAGAACGACAGACCAACCTCTTTATATTGAGCTTACAGTAACTCGCAAGGATTCAACAATAGAAGCCGATGTTGACGGAATAAAAGACGCTTTGGCAGAGTTAACATATGACATAGCGGAAGATGTACAAGCCTCTGAATTATATTCTACAGTGCTTACAGCTGGCGACACCTTTGTTGTTACAGATTTAGAGATAAGCCTTGATGATACTATATATACAGACGGAGAAGCCGAGGCGAATGCCGACGGTATAATAACGATTTCTACTGCTAATATAACAGTAACAGAGGTTGTTTAATGTCATTTATTGAGGATTACCAAAACTTACTTATAAAGCAATATTGGGAAAAGACCAAGGCCAAAGGTGAGATTGGTGTACAAGCCGAGACTTGGGAGAAGGGTTTTAATCTTTTAGATTCTTTCCCAGATTCTTTTGGTTTGAATACAGCGGTCGGTAATCAACTTGATATTTTGGGAAGAGTCGTAGGAATAAACAGGCGTATTCCCTATGTTGTTGATAAAATATTCTTTGGTTTTGATGGCAACCCTCTTGCCAGAGGATTTGGAAGCTTAAGCGAAATATTACCAGACAGAGCTCCTTTTTTTAGTGTATTTTCTTCACAGTACACAGATTTAGAACTTGAAGATAATGCTTACAGATTTTTCATAAAGATGAAGATTGCTAAAAACGTAACGTTGGGAGTTATGGCAACGTCTCAACATGTTTCCATAGGTGAGTCAGTATTTTTCGCCTCTGACGGTGAAGCTTATGTTGAAGATAACAAAGACATGAGCCTAACAATTTATATATCTGACAAAATAAATGAGGAAGTTGTCAGAGTTTTAGAGAGAATGGACTTATTGCCCAAGCCTCAAGGTGTAAGATATATTATAGTAAGAGCAGACCTTGGAGGAACATTTGGATTTGCGGATAATCCCGAATCAGAAGGTTTTGCTAATAAATTTGATTTGATAACAGAAGCAGGCGGAGAGTTCGCTGAAAAAATAATTTAAGGTAAAAATATGGCTAAAATTACAAGATATGATGGAAACTATTTAGCATTTGCAAGTAGCTCAACCGCAGTTTACCGAACAATTTTCGGAGATACTACCCAATCTGATACGCTTGACGCAAATATGATAACTGATTATTTTCTAGGTTGGGAAAAAGTTACTGATAGCGAATTTCCACCAAGGGAATGGTTTAACGCCGTGGCTTACACAATATCGCATACTTTAGCATATACCCATCAAATGGGTTGTCCAGAATGGAATACATCACAAGAATATCACACAGGTTCTATATCAATAAGAAGCGGAAGTCTTTATATTTCTCAATCTGATACAAACGCAGGTAACGACCCCGCAACAGATACAGTCAATTGGGAAGTAGTAGCTTTAATATCTGATTTGCAAAACGCTTCTAGCATAATTTATGACAATGTGGCCTCTGGATTATCTTCAACGACAGTACAAGGGGCTATAGACGAATTAAGGGACGCAGCTAATATTTTATATGACGATAGTTTGACAAGCTTAGGAGCGAATGTTCAAGCGGCATTGGATGCCCTTGCAACAGCTTCAACAATACCGTCGGGAGCGGTACAATATTTCGCAATGTCAACATCTCCTACTGGATGGCTAGAAGCAGACGGCTCTATTATTTCAAGAGCTACATATTCAGGATTGTTTTCAGCTATCGGAACACTTTACGGGATTGGCGATGGTACAACAACCTTCAATATTCCAGATTTAAGAGGTCAGTTTATCAGAGGTTATGACAACGGAGCAGGTGTCGATACTGGAAGGGTTTTCGGTTCTGGACAAGATGACGCATTAGAAGAACATTCTCATTATTCAGGAATAGGAATGCAAAGTGGAGAATTGGCAGGATATGCAGGGGCAGGATATACATCAAACGCTTTATCAATGACAAGAAGAGTCGACGAACAAGAAACGAATCCAGCATATAATGCTATTACAAGCGGTGTTATAGACAGCGGAACAACGGTGACAGGTGCAAAACTTGGTGCTACATCAGACGCAAACACGCCCGCAGATGAAACAAGACCTACAAACTTGGCAATGCTGCCTTGCATAAAAATTTAAGGAGTATTAAAAATGGCTAAAATAGATAGATACGACGGAAACCTAGAGGCCTTTGCTTCTGATTCTACAAGCACAAATAGGACAGTTTTTGGTGCTGAAACTCAATCAGATACTTTAGACGATAATATTAATACAGAATTTAAAGAAGGTTGGGAAATCGTAGGAGCGAACGAATCACCGACAAAGCAAGATTTTAATGCTGTAGCTTATACCACAACACAACTATTAGCATATTTACATCAGATGGGAACTCCAGAATGGAACATAACACAAGAATATCATACTGGCTCTATAACAATAAGAACTGGAATTTTATATATATCTCAAACTGATACTAATATTGGAAATGACCCTTCTACAGATTTAATAAATTGGTTTGATGTTGTTACTCAAAAAGGATTATATCTAAGAAAAGATGGTTCTGTACCTTTAGAAGGTGCATGGGATATGGGAAACCAATCTCTTACTAATGTAAACATAGATAGTGGTGAGATAACTGGGATTGTAGATTTAGCTATAGAAGATGGAGGAACAGGGGCTTCAACATCAGAAGACGCACGCACGAATTTAGGTGTTGCTATTGGTATAGATGTGCAGGCTTATAATGCAAAACTAGATGATATATCAGCCGTGGCAGTAACAGATAGCATTTTTATCGTAGGCGATGGAACAAATTTCGTAGGAGAAAGCGGTTTAACAGCTAGAACATCTTTAGGACTTGGAACTATAGCCACTCAAGATTCCGATAATATTGATATAACAGGAGGTTCTGTAACTGGAATTACCGATATTACTATAGCAGACGGCGGAACAGGTGCTTCAACTGCCGAAGACGCAAGAACAAATCTAGGTGTCGCAATAGGTTCTGATGTTCAAGCTCATGATGATAAACTAGATGATATATCTGTTGTAGCGGTAACAGATAGTAATTTTATAGTAGGTGACGGAACTAATTTTGTTGGTGAAAGCGGTTTAACAGCTAGAACATCTTTAGGACTTGGAACTATAGCCACTCAAGATTCCGATAATATTGATATAACAGGAGGTTCTGTAACTGGCATTACAGACCTTCTTGTAGCCGATGGCGGAACTGGAGCTTCTACATTAACTGATGGCGGTATAGTACTGGGTTCAGGAACAGGTGCTATTACTGTTACAGCACAGCCTACTAACGGACAGCTATTAGTTGGAAGTACAGGTAACGACCCTGTTTTAAGCACGCTTACGGCTGGTGTTGGAATATCTATTGATAATACAGCAGGTGGAGTAACAGTATCATCTGTAGCTTCGGGAATGGGTTATAATGAAATAGCTGGGACTACTCAACAAGCGGTTGCAGATACAGTCTATACTTGTAATAATGCAGGATTAGTAACTGTAACATTACCTGATACAGCTGCAGTAGGTACTACTTTGGGAATTATTGGTAAGGGTGCTGGTGGCTTTCTGATAGCACAAAATGCTTCAGAGTCAATTCATGTTGGAACTGTTACATCTACAGTCGGAGTAGGAGGAAGTGTAGCTTCTACTGAACAATATGATGTTATTTACATGGTATGTACAGTGGCAGATTTAACTTGGACAGCCACTCAAATGATTGGCAATCTTACGATTGTTTAGTGTTTTAAAACTTAGGAGATAAAAATGGTAACAAATAATTCAATAAATTCACTTAATCTACAGGGAGTTATACAGCCACAGAGCGGGGCTTACGATGTAGACGAGCTTGTCAAGTACCTTGCTCCGATACATGCCAAGAATGTTAATGCTGAATTTGCAGTTAATTCTTATGTACACGGTGTTACTGCTGTTAATAATGGTTATGCTGGTGGTTTAATATATTCTCCTACACAGCAAAGAATTTATTTTTGTCCTGCTCAACAAGGATCACAAACAAATTGGCATTATTATAATTGCTTAACTGGTGAAATAATAGCTTATGCTCATGGTTCTTCTGCTGTTTATGATGGATATTATGGCGGAGCATATGACCCAACTTTAAATAGAATATATTTTGCTCCATACTTTCAATCAGACGAAGTAACTTGGCAATATATATCTTGTGATGACGGAGTGGTTCATGATTATACTCATGGAGCGACAGTTTTAGAGCGAGGTTTTAGAGGAGCTGTATATTCTAAGACTCAAGAAAGAATTTATTTTGTGCCTTATCAAGCTGCACCTTCTACAGATTGGCATTATGTACGG
>Ga0207997_1000530_pt1 | contig 19501 bp, 18 predicted proteins | sample AntAceMetag02UKN_FD_184777 | JGI IMG/M metagenome (GOLD analysis project Ga0207997, IMG submission 184777) | Saline lake microbial communities from Ace Lake, Antarctica - Antarctic Ace Lake Metagenome 02UKN (SPAdes) (version 2) | ecosystem: Environmental > Aquatic > Non-marine Saline and... | reverse complement strand
GATTTGACTGTTGATGTTGGGGGAAAAAACTTTGTTAAGAAAAGTATTCCTGAAACAAAAAAGTTAATTCAAAACCAAGTTGAAAAGTTAGAAGAAGTTAAAAAAGAATTAGAGGGTAATCTAGAAGAAATAAACAATGAATTAACAACAACTTTTATGAATGCTCAGAAAGAAGAGAAATAATTATCTAACTTTCCTCAAAAATTCTTTATAACTCAAAGCCCCTAACTCAGATATAATCATTTTAATATATTTTTTTGGAACAAATTCAAAAGCAGGATTCTTTACCTTTATATTTTTCGGGGCTGTGTCCCAGACTTCTGCTAATTTCCTTTGTTCTCTTGGAACTTTCTTTTTTGTGAATTTCCAAGAATCTGCTACAATATAAATAGGGATTCTATTATTTTTAGCAACCTGTGCAACAAGTTCACTTCCAATTTTATTTATTACTCCTTTTTTTAATAATGCATCAGCACCTAAAAAGACTTTATCAACTTTTTTATTTTTCTGCTCGCCTGACAATGCAACCCCTAAAGCAGAATCAATAAACATTGTGACTTTAATTCCTGCTTTTCTTAATTCACGTGCTGTTTTTCTTCCTTGGAATAACGGGCGAGTTTCTGTGTTATAAACTTCAAAACTTTTTCCTTTTTTCTTTGCATAAATTAAAGCATTTGTAACATTAGTTGAATGGCAATGTGTAAAAATAACATCTCCTTTTTTAATTAATTTTAAAACTTGCTTATTAATTTTTTCTTGAGCTTCATCAAAATGAATTTTAATTTTTCCAGAAGGTTGTTTTTCTGCTAAATCCAATACCTTTTCCATCATAGGTTCTGTTGGCCTAGATAAAAGTAATTTCTTTTTTGATTCTTTAGTTGGAATTAAAGAATAAGCTTCTAAAGCTTTTTTTGCAATGTTTCTCGCTCCTTGAATTTTAACAGATTTTATATTTTTTACAATCTGATTAAACCTCTTTTTCTTTTGCATATTTAAATTAAGAAAGATTGATATAAAAATGTTAGGATTAAATTATTAATTATCTTCTGAAGGTTGTGGTTTAAATTAAGCTTGACAATATTTAAAAGTAATATTATTCTCTTATTAATATGTTAGAATCATTGATTAATCCAAAAAGAGTTGAAAAGGGCGCTTGGAAAATGCTTTTTGTTGGACTTTTGTATGGTTCTCTTTCTTTACTTTTAGTTCATTGGTTTTTTGCAAGAGACGCTGTTTTATCTCAATATTCAGGGATTCTTGTTGTAACCTTCTGCGTGATGTTTTCACTCCCTTTTATGTATTTTATTATAAAACAAGAAGAAGAGGAAGATGAAGAAGTTGAAGGATTTTTAAAAGTTTGGGAAACTCACAAAGATGCTATCTTTGCTTTGATGTGGTTATTTTTAGGTTTTGTTCTTGCTTTTACTTTTTGGTATATACTTTTACAGAATTCAACTTTATTTAATGCACAAATTGAAACTTATTGCATGATTAATAGCCCAGGAAATATTGAAAATTGTGTTTCAGAATATGCTCTTTCAGAGTCAGGCATTTCAGGAGGAGCAACAAAAGAGTTAAGATTTTTATCAATCATGGAAAACAATGTTTATGTTATGATTTTCACGCTCATATTCTCTTTAATTTTTGGGGCAGGGGCAATATTTATTCTAGCTTGGAATGCTAGTGTAATAGCAGCTGCAATAGGGGTTTTTACTCAATACAAAATAGCAGAAATCCCTCTTGGAATTGTTCGATATATGATACATGGTTTTCCTGAAATAGCTGCTTACTTTATAACTGCTTTAGCCGGAGGCATGTTTGGTTTTGGGGTGATTAAACATGGAATAAGAAATAGACGTTTTGTCAGAGTTATTGAAAATGTGGCACTTTTATTGTTTTTAGCAATAATCATTTTAATTGTTGCTGCGGCCATTGAAGTGTATTTAACCCCTCTTTTATTTAGATAAATCTTTATAATTAAATTTAAAAGTTTAGAATAATTGAATAATCTATGGAACCAATACTCTTAGCAACAATTTTCATTAGTTTTTTTTGCACATTCTTAACTATGCCTTTTTGGATAAAAAAAGCAAAACAAATAGGGCTTGTTTGGGAAGATATGAATAAGTTGCATCATCCAAAAAATGTAGCAGGTTCTGGAGGGCTTATTGTGGTTTTTGGTTTTTTATTAGGGGTCTTAGTATATATTGCTATAAAAACTTTTTATTTTAAAGACGGAGTAGAAATTATAAGTTATCTTTTTGCAATTCTCGCTGTTTTGCTTATTAGTTCAATTGTGGGTATTGTAGATGATTTATTTGGTTGGCAAAAAGGGGGCTTATCAGCAAGATCTAGATTATTATTAATTTTCTTTGCAGCAATTCCTTTAATGGTTATTAATGCTGGTGAATCAAGTGTAATGGGTCTTGAATTAGGGCTTTTATTTCCTTTAATTGTAATCCCTCTGGCAATTGTTGGAGCAACAACTACTTTTAATTTTCTTGCAGGATATAATGGTTTAGAAGCAGGACAGGGAATCTTAATTTTATCTGCATTAGCTTTTGTGGCTTTTTTAACAGGAAGTAGCTGGTTAAGTATAGTTGCCTTATGCATGGTTGCTGCATTGTTAGCATTTTATATTTTTAATAAATATCCTGCAAAAGTTTTTCCAGGAGATGTTATGACTTATGCAGTAGGGGCGCTAATCGCCTGTATTGCTATACTGGGAAATATGGAAAAAATAGCTCTTTTCTTTTTTATACCCTACATTCTTGAAACTGTTTTAAAACTACGAGGAAATCTTCAAAAACATAGTTTTGCAAAAGTAAATGAAAATGGAGGTTTAGAAGTTCCTTATAAAAAACTTTACGGATTAGAACATATAGCAATTTATTTATTAAAGAAAATGAAATCTGGAGGAAAGGTTCATGAAAAAGAAGTAGTGTATCTTATTCATGGATTTCAATTGATAATTATTGTTCTTGGATTCTTATTACTCTTATAAACAAAGTTTTTAAAACGTAAACTTCTTTGAAATAAAACATGGAAGAAGATAAGATAAAAATAAGTGGCGAAGATAATAAAATAAAAATAGAAGAGGGGGAAAAGATTGAAATTAAAGGTGATGATAATGTTGTTAAAATCCATGATGCAGAAGAAGTTGAGATTAAAGGGGATGATAATGTTGTTAAAATAGGTGAGAAAAAAGATATTAAAGAAAGTTTTAAAGATATTAGAAGTGGTTTTAAAGGTGCTTTAAACTTTTTTCAACAAAAAAAAGTTATTAGTGTTGTTATAATAGTGTTGTTATTATTGATTCTTATAGGAGGAACATGGATAAGGTTGCAAAATTTGCCTTTACTTGTAGATTCAACAACAGGGAAATATATTCCTCTTGCTCTTGATCCTTTTTATTTTTTAAGAGTTGCTGAGACAATGATTAGTGGAGATCTGCCTTTGTATGATAATATGCGATATCCTTCCCTAAATATAGAATTTACAACTGAATTTTTACCAAAAGCTATTGTCGGACTGCATAGTATTGCAAAAGTGTTTGATGGCGATATTTCTATAAGGTTTGTTGATGTACTCTCTCCTGTTATCTTTTTTATATTAGGTTTAATTGCTTTTTTCTTTTTAGTGTATATTCTGACAAAATCCCCAATTGCTGCATTAATTAGCACGGGTTTTCTTGCAATTATTCCTTCTTATCTCTATAGAACTTTGGCTGGTTTTGCAGACCATGAATCTATAGGAATGTTTGCATTTTTTTTAGCTTTTCTTGGGTATGGTCTGGCTTTAAGATTCTTTGATAAAGGGGTGGAGAAAAAAGACAAACTTTTATTCAAAAGTGTTTTATTTGGATTAATCGTAGGTTTTTTCTCCGCATTTTCAATGGTAAGCTGGGGTGGAGGAGCAATATTTTTATTTATGATTTTCCCCCTAAGTTTTTTGATTTTCTGGTTAATTAAAACCCAAGAACATAAAGATAATAGTCAACTTAAATCATTTATTGTATTTTATGTGACTTGGCTTTTTTCTAGTGTTTTGTTTGGATTGTTTTTTAGTTCAAATCTAAATTCTCTTTTAGCACGATTCATATTGAGTTCAACAGGATTACTTAGTCTCTTTGTCCTTGGTTTTATAATTATAGATTATATTTTAATTAATAAAATTGAAAAAATTAAGCTCTCAAAAAAGTGGCCTAGAGAGGTGTATAGCTTAATTGCCACAGTAATTTCAGGAATTGTCTTTCTGACTCTAACTGGCAAAAACTTTTTCTCTATGATTAAAGGCATATGGCACCAATTACTTCATCCTTTTGGATTAGGAAGAGTTGGTTTAACAATTGCTGAAAATGCACAACCTTATCTTTTAGATTGGATAGGTCAAATTGGGAAGATTCTTTTTTGGATATTTATATTGGGATTAATTTTTATTGGATTTGAAATTGCAAAAGGAATAAAATCTAAAAAACACAGATATGGATTTTTTTTAGTTTGGATAATTATGTTTTCTGGAATTTTATTTAGCAGGGTTTCTGCTAATTCTTTATTTAATGGAACAAATTTTATTAGTCAGGCTTTTTATCTGATTGGATTAATTTTGTTTGTGGGTTATGCTATAAAACTTTATTTAAAAAAAGAGATTAAATTAAAACCAGAAATAATTATCATTGCATCCTGGATGTTTTTTATGCTAATATCAGGAAGATCAGCTACAAGGTTTTTCTTTGCTCTGACTCCTTTTGTTGCTTTTATGGCTGGTTTTTCTGTTGTCAAATTATTTGGCTATTTGAAGAAAAGCAAAGATGAGTTATTGAAGACTATGTTATTTATAATTTTTGCACTACTTATAGTTGGTTTGTTGATTACTTCACAGGGTTTTATAAAATCTTCAATACAGCAAGCTAAATATACTGGACCTTCAGCAAATTTTCAATGGCAAAATGCAATGTCTTGGGTAAGAGATAATACTCCTCAAGGAAGTATTTTTGTTCATTGGTGGGATTATGGTTATTGGGTTCAATATTTAGGAGAAAGGCCAACAATAACTGATGGGGGGCATGCAAATGGTTTTTGGGATCATTTAATTGGGAGGTATTTGTTAACAACTCCTTATCCAGAAACCGCCTTAAGTTTTATGAAAGCTCATAATGTGTCTTATTTACTAATTGACTCTACAGATTTAGGAAAATACCCTGCATATAGTAGAATTGGCGGAGATGAAAACAGTGATAGATTTTCTTCAATACCTGTAATCTCTTCAGATCCTAGTCAGATTCAAGAAACTTCTACAGGTACAATAAGAATCTACCAAGGAGGATTGGGAGTTGATGAAGATATAATTTATAACTTAGAGGGCACTGAGATATTTTTACCTGGGCCAACATATGATGAAATAGGTAATCCTAGTTTTAATTCTTTTATAGGAGGAGTAATTTTAGAAACAAAAGACATGAATAGTCAACCAGCAATAAATCAACCAAAAGCTGTTTTTATTTATAATGGGGAGCAAATTGAAGTTCTTATACAATATGCTTATTATCAAGGAGAACTTCTTGATTTTAAGAACGGACTTAATGCAGTATTTCAAATAATTCCCAAAATCTCTTCTTCAGGGCAAGGAGTTGAAATAGATGAATTTGGTTCTGGAATTTACCTTTCTCCAAAAGTTTCAAAAAGTTTGTTTGCACAATTGTATCTTCTTGAAGATGCATTTAATAATTATGGTTCTTTAGAACTTGTACATACAGAATCTAGTCCGGTTGTGGCTAGTTTAAAAAGCCAAGGACTTTATTTAGGAGAATTTATTGATTACCAAGGATTCCAAGGCCCAATGAAAATCTGGGAAATAGGAGAAAATCCTAATATAATTGAAAGAGAAGAATTCTTGAGGGTTTCTGGAGAATATGCTGAATTTGATGATTTAATCTTTGTAAAATAGCACAATAATCTTTTAAAAGAGTGGTTTTTGTTTAATTAACATGAATGAACATTCAAAAATAGCTATTGTTATTGGGACACGTGCAGAATTAATAAAAACTTTTCCGATTATGTTGGAATTGCAAAAGAGAAAGGTTCCTTATTATTTCATACATACTGGTCAGCATAGCCTTAAAGATTTATGTGAAAAATTTGGAGTTAAAAAACCAAACTCTATTTTAACTAGTGCTCCAGAAAAAAGTTCAAAATTCTTTTCTAAAATAAACAAAGCAATTTTTTGGAACCTTTCCCTTATTTTTAAAATAAAGAAAAAATTAGAAAAATTAAAAGATTTGAAATGGGTTTTATATCATGGAGATACAATGACTACTGCTTCTGCTGCTATTGGATCTTCTAGATTATTTAATCCTTTTAAAAAATATAAAAACATTCATTTAGAAGCAGGTTTAAGAAGTAATAATCTTTTTGAGCCATTTCCAGAAGAAATTTCAAGAATAATTGCAGACAATTTTTCAGATACGCTCTTAGCAGTATCTTCTCTCTCAAAAAATAATTTGAAAAAGATGCAGAAAAAGAAAAAGATTTTTGTAGTGGGAAATACTATTATTGACTCTGCAAATTTTGCGCTTAATTTATCTAAAAATTATAAAATTAAACCTTTATCAAAAAAGAAATTTGCTTTAGTTTCAATTCATCGGCATGAAAATATAAAAAATAAAGAAAGATTAAAAAAAATAGTAAATATTCTCTTATCATTAGACTTTCCTACATATTTTACTATGCATGATAATACTAAAAGACAATTAATTAAATTTGGTTTTTATGATAAACTAAAAAATAATAATAACATAAAGATAATTGAAACATTGGACTATCCTTCTTTTGTATATCAAATAAAAAATTGTTCATTAATTCTCTGTGATGGAGGTTCTATGCAAGAAGAAAGTTTAATTTTTGAGAAACCTTGCATAATTCTTAGAAAAGATACTGAAAGACAAGAAGGTTTGCAAACAAATTTTCAATTTCTATCAGGTTTAAATGTGGAAAAAACAAAAGAAAAGATTAAAGAATATCTTTCCTCTAGTTTTAAGGTTCAAAAATTTAAAAATCCTTATGGGGAAAGGGGTTTAAGTAAAAAAATTGTTGATTTATTAACAAAATGAAATTACACTTAGGATGCGGTAGAGACTATAGAAAAGGTTATATTAATTGTGATATTTCGCCAGAAGTTAATCCAGATAAAATTGTTGATTTAGAAAAACCACTTGATTTTGAAGATGATTCTATTGAGGAAATCATGATAAATCATGTCCTTGAACACATTCATGATATTATGTTTGTTTTGAAAGAATTTTATAGGGTTTGTAAAAATGGTGCAATAATTAATATTCAAGTCCCTTATTTTTCGCATGAATCTGCTTTTTCTACTATGACCCACGTTAGGTTTTTCACATGGACTAGTTTTGATTTTCTAGATGCTGAAAACCCAAGACATTATGATGCAGTGGGAAATTTCAAAACTGTTTGGAAAAAATTAAAGTGGAGGAGAATCTTCAAACCTTTAGAATTATTGTTTAATATATCTCCTAGAGTATACCAAGAATTGTTCCCTTGGATTTTTCCAGCAAAGGAACTACATATTAAACTGCGAGTTATAAAATGAAAAAAATAAAAGTTAAAGCTATTTTTGGAACATGGCAAGGTTATCAAGAGTTGGCAAATTATCCTCCAGAAGGTATTGAATATATTGGCATCTCAAAAGATACTAAAAAAGGGAGATATTATGAAAAGAAAAAATTAAAAGAATTTTTAACCAGAGTTCTTCAAAAATTAAAATTGCCCAGAATGTTTTTAGTTCCTGTAGGAGATTATGATTTAATTCATTCTTCAAGGGGGATAATTCCCTTAAATAAAAAACCATGGGTGATGGATGTAGAACAAGTATTTTCATTCACAGGATTAGATCCTGAATTAATAAAAAGAAAACCAATTAAAAAATTTGTTGAAGCTAAACTTTCATCAAAATATTGCAAAAGGATACTCTGTCATTGCGAAGCCACAAAAAAAGCTTTTCTCAAACACTTAAATTGTGGCATGTTTAAAAATAAATTAGATGTTTTGCATCCTGCTTCGCATGTAATTTCAATTAAAAAAGAAAAACATTCAAAAATAAGAATCCTATGTATTTTAAGTTTATTTAGACATAAAGCTGGATTACAAGTTTTAAAGGCATTCTCTGAACTAGAAAAAAGACATAAAAATATAGAATTGTGGATGAGATCTGATGTTCCTGAAGAAATAAAGAAAAAATACAATTCAAAAAATATAAAATATATGGAATATTTTGGAAATATTGTACCAAGAAAGGAATTAATCCAAGAAATATATTCCAAATGCGATATTTTTCTTTATCCTACTTTTTGTGATAGTTTTGGGTATAGTTTAATAGACGCTTTAGTAGCAGGCTTGCCAATTGTTTCCACAAATCTTTTTGCTGTTCCAGAAATTGTAAAAGACAAAGAAAATGGATTTATTGTAAAAATTCCAGGATATGATGTGGAAAAAGGTATTGCAGAGTATCATATACAAAAAATGTCTCAAAAAGAAGAGGAAAAATTTGTTAGTGACATAATTAAACAATTAGAAAAATTAATTAAAAATAAAAAACTTAGAGAAAAAATGGGGGAGGAAAGTTTTAAAATAGTAAATGAAGGAGAATTTTCAATAAAAAAGAGAAATGAAAAACTTAGAAAAATTTACGAGGAAGCACTAAAATGATAAAAGTTATAAAAATGAATAAAAATGATAAAATGATTCTTAAAAAATTATTATCAAAATCCGAGGAGTCAAGAATACAACATTCATGGGAATGGATTAATTCCATAGAAAAAACATATGATAATTGCAAACTTAAATATTATTTTGTCCTTGAAGATGAAGAAATAATAGGGGGAATTCCTTTTATTTTTACTAAAAGCAAGTTATTTGGAAATAAACTTATTTCAATGCCGTTTGTAGATAATGGAGGATTTATTGGAACGCTAAAAAAAGAAGAAATTAGTAATTTAATAGAAAATGTGAAAAAGGATAATGAAAATATAGAATTTATCCAAATAAGATTAAATTCACATATGAAGAATTATAAAGAAATTTCAATGGTTCTTAAAGAAAAAGGATTTAAAAAAAATTTAGAAAGGCATCAATTTATTTTAGAATTAAAAAATCCAGAAGAGCTCAAGAAAGAATTATCAAAAAGCGCAAAGCGTATGATTAAAACTGCGGAAAAGAATAATCTGATATTAGTAAATATAGAAAACAAAAAAGAATTGAATAATTTTTATAAACTTTATTTTAAAAATATGAAATCATTTGGAACTCCTCAACATCCAAAGGAATTTTTTAAGAACCTTTGGGAAGGTTTGTACCCGAAGAACATAAAGGGTTTTAATTGCTATTATGGTGAAAAACATATTGCTTCAATGGTTTGTTATTTGTGGAAAGATTATGTCTATTATATTTATAGTTTTTCAAATCCAAAATATTTAAAATTGGGTCCTAAAGATTTTTTATATTGGAATTTTATAAAGTGGTCTGTAGAAAATAATTATAAATGGTTTGATTTTGGGCAGGTTGAAATTAATGCGGAAGAAGGAAGCCATGCTAAAGGAATTTATAATTTTAAGAATAAATGGGGTGGAAAGATTTATGAAAGACCTTACTTTAACTATAACTTCAGAAAAGAAAATTCCAAAGAAAGTAAAAATAAATTAAAAAAATATAGAAAGATTTGGAGTAAATTACCTACTCCACTCATTAAAGCAATTGGTCCAAAAATCTGCTCTGAATTAGGAATTTAAATAAAAATATATAAAATGGTATTTTCACTAAGGATTGATTTAGAATCGCAAAAAGGAATAAAAAGAGGACTTCCTAAAATTTTAGATTTATTAGCCAAATATAATATTAAAGCTAGCTTTTATTTAACAATGGGCGGAGAGTCAAACTTGTTTCAATTATTAAAATATAGAAAGAAAATTCCAGAAAAAAGAAAAATAAAAGTTTTTTCAAAAAAGGAGCTTTTAAGAATGGTTTTTCTTCCTAAAGATTTTGTTAAAGAAAATAAAAGAATATTAAAAAGAATTCTGGAAGAGGGCCATGAATTAGGGATTCATGGATGGAAGCACAGAGCTTGGACACGAGCTTTGGAAAAAATAGATGTTGAAAAACAAATAGATTTTTCGATTAAAAAATATTGGATGATTTTTGGAAGAAATCCAGACAGTTTTTGCAGTCCTGCTTTTAGGATTAATAGAAAAGTTATAGATATTTTAAATAAAACAGGATTTAAAGTTATTAGTGACCTTGAAGGAAGCACACCTTTTAAAATTCCTGACATAGCGATGATAAATGTACCAATCACAATAAAAGGAAAAAATAACACTCCTATAATTGAATATTTAGTCACACAAAAATATTCAGATGAAGAAATTTTAGATTATTTAAAAAAACAAATAGAGCAAAAAAAATATTCTATTATGTATATTCATGGATTATTTGAATGTAGATTTAAGATAAATTTATTAGAAAAACTATTTAAGTATATAAAAGAGAAAAAAATAGAAATTAAAACTCTTAAGGAGTTGGCTAAAGAAATAAAATGAAAATCTTACAAATAACCAGCACTTTTTTTCCAGTAATTGGGGGTCAAGAAAAAGTAGTTGAAGAATTATCTAGAGGATTAAAAAAACTTGGGCATGAAGTAACTATTTTAACAACAGATTTATCTTATGAAAATCAAAATCTTCCAAAAAGAGAAAATTTTAAAGAGATAGAAATTATTAGATGTAAAAATGATTTATCTTTAGGGAGTTATGGTTATTCCAAAGAAGCAATAAAATGGTTAAAAGAAAATTGGAAAAAATATGATTTAATCCACAGCCATGGATATAATAGATTTCTAAGTGAATTTGCAGTTTATTATCTGAGAAACAAAAAACCTGTTGTATTTACCCCGCATGGATTTATACATACTAAAAAAAATTATTTTTTTAAAATAATCCATGATTTAACAATTGGTAGGTTCATAAAATATGCAAAGATTTGTACAGCATTAACAAAACTAGATTTTAAAGAATATAAGAAATTAGGAATAGATAAAAAAAAGATTATTGAAATTCCTAATGGAATAAATAAAGAATTCTTTGATAAAATTAATAATAAAGAATTAAATAAATTTAAGAAAAAATATGGTATTAATAGAAATTTTCTATTATATGTTGGCAGAATTCATAAAAGTAAGGGGTTGCAATATGTTGTTGAAGCTATTAGGGAATTAGATTGCCAATTTGTAATAGTTGGACAAGATACAGGATATCAAAAAGAATTAATGAAAATAATTAATGAAAAAAAACTAAGAGATAAAGTAATTTTCTCTGGACCTTTAAATGAAAAAGAGCTCTTAAAAGCATATAAATCGTCTGATGTTTTTATATTGTTTTCAGAGTGGGAGGGTTTTGGAATTGTAATCATAGAAGCTATGGCTACTGGGAAGCCGGTTATTGTGAGTAACAGAGGAAGTTTGCCTTTTTTAGTTAAAAATAATAAAAATGGATTAATAGTAAATTTTAAAGATGTTGAAAAATTGAAAAAGAGTATAAATCTTCTTCTTAAAGATAAAAAATTAAGGAATAATCTTGGAAAAGAAGGGGTGAAGATTTCAAAAAATTATAAATGGGATAAAATTACAAAAGATTATGAAAAAATTTATCAAGATATAAAATGAAAAAATTAAGGATTTTTCACAAACTCAAATTTAGTTTAGAAATAATTAAAAATTATAAAAATTGGTATTTGGGATTTTTAGATTATTTTAAAGCTTTAAGAAAAAACAAAAAAATAGTTTATAAATTAAAAAATAATGCAAGATATTTTGCAAGAGCAGGAACAAGTGATTTTGAGATAATTAATGAGATTTATGTGGTAAAAGAATACAACAAACTTTTAAAATATATTAAAGAGGGTTCTGTTGTTATAGATATTGGTTCTCAAATAGGGGTTTTTTCTATATTTGCTGCAAAAAGGGCAAAAAATATTAGAGTATATGCATATGAACCTTTTTCTGAAAATTTTGAAATGTTAAAAGAAAATATAAAATTAAATAAGTTACAAAAAAAAGTAATTCTTTTTAAATTAGGGGTGAGTGGGAAAAAAGGAAAAAGAGAATTAATTCTTTGTGAAGAAAATACTGGGGGGCATGGATTTTATTGTGATGGAAAAAATAAAGTAGAAATAGAAACCACAACATTAAAAGATATTTTTGAAACTAACAAAATCAAAAGTTGTGATTTCCTTAAAATGGATTGTGAAGGCGCAGAATATGAAATCATATATAAAACTCCAAAAAAATATCTTAAGAAAATAAAATCTATTAGTATGGAATACCATAAAAACGACAACATTAATAAATTAAAGAGATTCTTAGAAGAAAAAGGATTTAATGTATCTCTTACAGATGTAGGGGAGGGCATGCTTTATGCTGAAAACAAAAATGGAATTTAAAGAATTAATAAATCTGGAAAAATATTTTGGAAAATATTTAACTTATAAGGGGTTTAATTTATGGCAATTATCAGAAACCCCTATTTATGAGAATTTCATAAAATTCCCAAAGAAAAAAAGTTTCTTAGATAAAAAAAGAGATTTTTTATTAAGATACATAGTTAAAATAAAAGGTAAACAAAAGGAAAAAGAAAAGACAGAAGAGATAGGGAAAGGAAAAGAAATTTTTATGATTACTTATGGGGTTTCTCCAATAAATACTTTTAAACCAATAATAGAAAAAATGCGAGAAAAGATAAAGGTAATTCGATACGAACCTCCTTCAGAAAATGTTACTAAAAATTTTCTTCAAATGTATAAAATTCCTTATTCAAACATAGAGGTTTATATAAATCAAAGCATAACTAAAGAATTAAAAAAAGCTAAGAAATGGTTAGCTAATCAATGGAAATTAATAAAAAAAGATAAAGAATTAAAATATCTTCTTAAGAAAAATTATGTTATTGTAATGAGAGCATTAGAATATTTTTGCCATACTAGAAAATCTTATTTAGAAGTAATAAGATTAATTGAATTATATATTAAGGCTTATGATATAGAAAAACCAAAATTAGTAATTGTCTCTGATGATTCAAATATTTATGGGAGGGTTGCAGTATTTGTGGCGAGAAAGAAGGGGGTTAAAAGTGTCTGCATACAACACGGTCAATTAAAAGGAAATGTGGTTGTAAATAAAGGTGCAGACAAGATAATTGTTAATGGGGGGCAAGATAAAAAATATTTAATTTCACAAAAGGTTGATAAAAAAAAGATAATTGTTACTGGCCAGACAAGATTTGATAATCTTGCAAAAATAAAAATAACAAAAAAACAAGTTTGTAAAGAATTGGGTCTTAACCCAAATAAAAAAATAGTAATCTTCACTGCACAAAAACCAACTGCTGGAGAAAATGTTACTCTTTCTGCTATAAACTGTTTTTTAGAAGAAATCAAAAAAATCCCTAATAAAGAAGATTTTCAATTTATAATTACTATGAGGCAAGATGTAAATCAAAAAGTTTTTCCAAAAATAGATAAAAACCTCATAAAAATAATTAAAGGGGGAGATATTCAAAAAATTCTGGGGGCCTGTGATGTTTATTCAACTGCTTTTTCAACAGCAGGGATAGAGGCAGTTTTACTTGGAAAACCTGTGATTGCCATTAATCTCGACTCAAAATCTGAAGAGTATGTTGATTACACAAAGTCAGGGGTGGGGTTTAAAATTACAAAAAAAGAAGATTTTCTTCCTGCACTAAAAACTTGTTTAGAAAATAAAAAATTTAAAAAGAAATTTAAAAAAGCAAGGCAAAAATTCATTAAAGATTATAATTATAAATTAGATGGGAGGGCTTTGGAAAGGATTTTGAAAATAATTAAGAACATGCTTTCTGAATAATTCTCTTAATTAGTCTGTATTTTTTCATAAATATTTAAAAAGATTTAACTATAAACATTATCATGGAACAAAACAAAGAAGGCCTTATTATTGCAATAATTCCTGCTAGAGGAGGTTCAAAAGGAGTTCCTAAAAAAAACATAAAACTTTTAGAAGGAAAACCATTAATTGCTTATTCAATTGAAGCAGCAAAAAACTCAGGGGTAGTTGACAAAGTATTTGTTTCTACAGATGATGAAGAAATTGCTGAAGTATCTAAAAAATATGGTGCTGAAATAGTTTATGAAAAAGAAGAAAATAAAGACCAATTTGACTTGACAAAGGAAAGTTACCTGCAATATGCTATAGAAGAAATTGAAAAATTAGGAATTAAAATAAAATTAATTGTCTTTTTACAAGCAACATCTCCTTTAAGAAATTCTGAAAAAGTCAAGGAAGCAATTAAAAAAATTTATGAAGAAGGCTATGATTCTGTTTTAAGTGTCTACCCTACTTATGCTTATTTTGGGGAAGTGAAAGAGGGGCAATATATTCCTTTTAGAAAAGTCAGACAAAGAAAACAAGAGATGGTTCCTTGGTATTGTGATAATGGAGCCCTTTATGTTATTAAAAGACCTGTTTTTGACAGGGTAAGAAATAGATATGGTGGAAAAATAGGAGTAGTTATGATGACTGAAGAAGACTCTCTTCAAATTGATTATCCTTCTGAGTGGTGGTTAGCAAACCAAATTATAAAAAGAAAAAAAAGTAAAGATAACTTTGATTAACTATATTAAAAAGTATATAAAAATATATAAACCATTCTTAGATTTATTTAATAAAATGAAAGGAAAATATTCTAAAAAGACAGTTCAAATAAAAGATAAATTAATTGGCCATGATCAAACTCCTTTTTTTATAGCGGAAATTGGGATTAACCATAATGGAGATATGAGTCTTTGTAGAAAAATGATAGATGTTGCTGTAGAAAAAGGGTGTGATGCAGTAAAATTTCAAAAAAGAACAATAGAAATTGTATATTCACCTAAAGAACTTGCAAAACCTAGAGAAAGTGTTTGGGGGGCTACTAATGGAGATCAAAAAAGAGGTTTAGAATTTAATGAAAAACAGTATAAAGAAATAGATAATTATTGCAAAGAAAAAGAAATTATGTGGTTTGCTTCTCCTTGGGATGTTGAAAGTGTTGATTTTCTCGAAAAATATAATGTGCCTTGCTATAAAATTGCTTCTCCTACTATAACTGATAAAAACCTGTTAGAAAAAATAAAATCCACAGGAAAACCAATAATTTTATCCACTGGAATGAGCACAATGGAACAAATAGACAAGGCAGTAAAATATCTTGGAGAAGATGATCTTGTCTTATTACATTGCACTTCGACATATCCTTCTAAAGACGAAGAATTAGATCTTAATGTAATAAAAACATTAGGGGATAAATTTGATTGCCCTGTTGGGTATAGTGGACATGAACCAGGAATTTGGCCTTCTATTGTTGCAGTTTCTTTGGGTGCTTGTGTTGTAGAGAGGCATATTACTTTAGGTAGATATCTTCCTGGAAGTGATCAAGCAGCAAGCCTTGAACCTACTGAATTAGGAAATCTTTGCAGAACTATTAAAAGAATTCCTACTATGCTAGGAAATCTTGAAAAAAAAGTCCAAGAATCTGAAAAAGAAATTATAGGAAAATTAAGAAAAAAGGACACTTTATAATTTTCTATAGAAATATTTATAAATTCAAAAAAGGGTGGTTTGTCATGGACTCAAAAAACAACCTTGAAAAGTTATTTAATATTTCAGAAAAAACTGTTCTTATCACTGGTGCTACTGGTTTTTTTGGAAAATATATCTCAAAAGGATTTTTAGAGCACGGAGTTAAAAAAGTAGTTCTTATGGGTAGATCTTATAAGCTTTTAGAACAAACAGAAGAATATAAAAAAGAATTTGGAAAAGATAAGGTAGATTGTTTTCAAGTTGATTTTTATGATTTAAAGAATTTAAAGAAAAATTTTAAAGAGATAGTTAGTAAGCATAATGTAGATGTTTTAATAAACAATGCTTATGATTTAAGCCCTAACACAGGATTTAATACAAATAAAGGAAGATTTGAAAATTCTACATATGAACAATGGAAAAATGCTTTTGATTCAGGAATATATTGGGCTGTGCTTGGAACTCAAATTCTTGGAGAGCAGTTTAAAAAGAAAAATATAAAAGGCTCTATAATTAATATTGATTCAATGTATGGGGGAGTTGTTGTGCCAAATCCTAGATTATATGAAGGTACAGACAAATTTAATCCTCCAAGTTATAGTGTAGTAAAAGCAGGACTTTTAGCTTTAACAAAATATACTGCTTCTTTTTTGGGAAAAGAAAAAATAAGATGCAATGCTATTTCTCCTGGGCCTTTTTCAAATATTGAAGAAGAAAGTGCAAACAGTGTTGAAGCAAATGACCCTTTTTTAGAGAGGTTAAGAGAGAAAACTCTCCTAAATAAATTAGGACATCCAAAAGATTTAATTGGATTATTGATATATCTTGCTTCTGATGCTTCTTCTTATGTAACTGGAGAAAATATTGTAATAGATGGGGGTTGGACCATAACATGAAATTAGAAGGCTTACCAGGATTAGCAGTTGTTAATGTTGAACTTACAAGCAGGTGCAATAAAAGTTGCTGGATGTGTGGAAGAAGAAAAATTGAAAAAGACTATCCTGAATTAGTCAAAAAATATGGAGATATAGATTTTGGTTTAGTTAAAAAAATCTCTGAGCAACTTCCTCAAAATATAGTTGTTCAATTGCATAATAATGGAGAACCTACTTTATATCCTTATCTTGGGGAAGCAATAAAATTATTTGATAAACAAATTACGAATTTTGATACAAATGGTAAGTTGTTAGTTAAAAAAGCAGACGAGATCATTGGAAATTTGGATACAATGGCTATTTCAATTTTTGAAAATGATCCTGAAGCAAAAGAACAATATAAAATTATAAAGGAATTTTTAAAATTAAAAGGTAAGAAAAAACCATATGTTGTATTTAGATTAAATGGGGAAGTTGATTCAGCAAAATACGAAGATTTAGGTGGATTAATAGCTAGAAGAGTCATTCATGCTGAGATGGGAAGTTATAATTACCAAGTTGAACCTACAAAACCTGAAATTGGAATTTGTCTTGATTTTTTAACTCATCTTTCGATTAACAAAGACGGAGAAGCATCTATGTGTGTTAGATTTGACCCAAAAAGGTTAGGAGTTTTGGGAAATGTAAATTATCAAAGTATAGAGGATATTTGGAATGGTGAAAAAAGAATGAAATGGATGGAATATCATAAACAAGGAAAAAGAGATAAAGTTCCTCTTTGTTCTTATTGTCATTTTTGGGGTGTTCCAACAAGTGGAAATTATTCAGGTCAAAAACAGCCAAAAGTAAATGAACAGAAAATTTTCGGAAAAAAGAAAAGTTAAATTATTTAATAACTCTTAATTCAAATTCTACTTCATGTGCAGGAAAAAGATTTCTTAGGAAAGTTAACTCATAAAACAGACAAAATCTTTGACTTGAATTGATAAGAGGTTCTAGAATGTAATCCCAAGGTAAATATGATTTTTTTAAAAAGCCAATCTTTCTCCTTATTACTCTAAATTTAATTTTGTTTAAGGAAATATCCATGTCTCCTTTTTTTTGTTCAAAATCTGAAAAACTATCATAACGAAAAAATCTTTTATGAAATTCAAAAAATCCAGACTTTCCAGAAAAATGAGGGACTTTTATTATTACTTTTGCATTTGGTTTGCAAATTCTATGGATTTCTTCCATAACAAATTCAAAATTCTCCACATGTTCTAAAACATGGGAAGTATATATTTCATCCACACAATTATCTTCAAAAGGAATTCCTTTATCAACATCCACAATCTGGTCTACTTCTTCTCCTGGGAATTTATCTATCCCATAAAAACCTTTTTTCTTATATTTTCCGCATCCTAAATCTAACTTAAATTTTTCCATGACAAAAAAAATAGGTTGGATTATTTAAACTTTTATATACAAAATTTAATAAATGCTTTTTTCATGCCCTAAATATGAAGAGCATATTGTTTGTGTGTGGAAATCCCCCCCATCTTGTGCATGAAAAGTTTGCAAAAAGCATCGACGCTGATTTTTTTTATTATAATGAGCCTTCTTTAAGAGAAAGGATCTTAAATATTTGGAAAATTCCTAGAAATTATGATATTTATTTTTCAGAAGGATTATTTAGTTATATTGTTTTGGCAAAAATGCTGGGTTGTTTTAAGAAAAACACAAAAATTATTAATTTGTTTGCAGATCCAAGATTATATCAAATGATTAGTGAGAAAAAATTTGATTTTAAATCTTTAAAAGTAAAAAAATATCCTTTTTTTAAAAGAATATTTGCAAAATTTTTAATTAAAAAATTAGATGGTGCTCTTTGTATAAGTAAATTTGAAGAAGATTTATTAAAAACCATCAATAAAAAAATTCCTTCTGAAATCGTTTATGCCTTTATTGGTAGAAAAGAATTTTTTAGATTCAACTCAAAATTAAAAGAGAATAACATTTTATTTGTCGGGGGTGGTCCAGATTACTACTATAAAGGCCTTGATTTTTTAATTGAGATTTTTTTAGAAGTTAAAAAACAGAGTGGGACATCCAAATTATTTATTGTTGGGGGAGGGTGGGAAAAATTCAAAGAAAAATATGCTAAGGAAAAATCGATTATATTTTTAGGTAAAAAGAATCTTAAAGAAATTAAAAAATACATGAATGAATGTTCTATATATTGTCATTTTGGGAGGGGAGATAGTTTTCCTGTTTCCACCCTAGAAGCCATGGCTACTGGAATACCTTGTATAGTCTCTGATATAACAGGAACAAAAGAAGTTGTTGAAAAAGTTTCTAAAGATTTTGTAGTATCCCTAAATAAAAAAGAGAAAATTATAGAATTAATTAGTAAATATTTTAAAAAACCAAAAAAAGAAAAATCAATTCTTGGTAAAAAATTCAAAAAAGAAGCTAGATTCTTTAATGAGAAAAATTGTATAAATCTTTTTAAAGAAAGGTTTTCTAAATTAATCAAACAAATTTAATTAAAATGAAGGTTTTATTGATTAATCCCCCAATTAGAGTTATTGATGAGCACCCTGCTAATTTTCCCACAGGATTAGCAATAATAGCTGCTGTAATCAGAGAAATGGGGCATAAAGTAGAAGTTATAGATTTAAATGCTATCAGAAAATCTAAAGAAGAGATTAAAGAACTTGGTTTTGAAAAATATGATGTAATAGGAATAGGTTCTTTAATCAGCACATATAATTATGTGAAAGGTTTAATCAAAATAATCAAAGAAAAGAGCCCAAAAAGTAAAGTAATAGTTGGAAATTCTTTGGCTGTGCTGTGGAAATATTTACTAAAAAATGGCGCAGATGTTGTGGTTCATGGTGAAGGGGAAGATGCAATTAAAGAAGTTATGAATGCTCTTAAATCAAAAAAACCATTAAATAAAATAAAAGGGATAAGTTACAAAGGAAAAA
>Ga0207997_1000525_pt1 | contig 19569 bp, 22 predicted proteins | sample AntAceMetag02UKN_FD_184777 | JGI IMG/M metagenome (GOLD analysis project Ga0207997, IMG submission 184777) | Saline lake microbial communities from Ace Lake, Antarctica - Antarctic Ace Lake Metagenome 02UKN (SPAdes) (version 2) | ecosystem: Environmental > Aquatic > Non-marine Saline and... | reverse complement strand
ATGTTTGACCCAACAGGTTCAGCAGACCGGATGCATACGTTGTTATAACTAAACTCCGCAATAGCTACTATTTCCTCGGAATAAAAAGTAAAAGTACCAGTTGCGTTATCAGGATTACTTGAAAAAAGCACCACACCACTTATCTTATCTGCATGAAACGTATGAGTCATAGATGCATCGCTTAAATTAATAAGTGTACCATTTCCTTCGTATCTCACAAATACATTATAGTCCATACCCATAGTTTCTTCATCAGCAAATACTTTTCCATCACTATAATGCCAGAAGAACGGGCTACCTGTATCATTGATATATGTAAAAGCACTAAAATAATATTTAGTAAAATTATCTAAACTTGTAATTGTTGTATGGTCATTTGTGCCATTATACCTAATTGTACCACCAGGTACAGTTGTTGGATAATCTGTTTTGCTGCTGACAATCACTGTAGTGCGATTAGTCCCAGTTCCAATAGATGAATTAACCCAGCTAAGTGAGATAGATGTTGCACCATGTCCTGTGACAGTTAAGCTCAGTGGCTTATTTGGTTTTGTAAGAAAATATGTTTCAGTATCAGATACATTTAAAACATAACCATTATTACTCCATGATCTAACATAATAATATTCACCAACAGTCAAATCTGTCACAGCTTTTAAAAATGTTTCTCCACTTGTATATGTTCCACTACATGTAACATTCTGTTCAAAATTTGTACTGTTCGTTGATACATTACCAAGCCAGAATCCACATGTAATATCCGCACCACCATCAACAAGAGAACCTTGTAATGTCGCAGTATCTATTTCAACAAGTGTCGCATTCAATGTTTCACTATCACTAAAATTATGTAATGTTACACCATACATCCAGCCCTCTGCAAAATCAACGAAACCAGCTGTAACTTCTATACCAAATTTGATATATCCACTACTATTTGATGCTACATCAAGATATTCTGTGGTTCTTGAAAATGTTGCAGCATGCGTAATTTCCTTATCAAAAGAAGTATCCATTTGTGTACTAGATATACCAAAATGCAAAGTCGCAAGTATTGGCCAGTTAATTGTTCCTTTCCAGTCTACAGAGATATGTGAAACATTGCTAAGATCTTTACTCGTTTGTGTAACATAATACCTATAGCTTCCAGCACTTCTCACCTTTGCAGATATTAAACTATCTGAAAGTTCACCTGAGTTGGTTCCATTTGTTGCACCAAGTTGCCAATTACTACCTGGTGGAAAAACAACTATACCTGCAACAGTCTGTGAAAAAAGAAGAATCGTAAATAATAATACAAGTTTTTTAGAGATAATCTATACCACTTCCTTTACAAAAACATCTACCTGACAATAATATAAATCATATTTAGGAAGACTATAACCAGATGGTAGAACAAAACTTATCCGAGTAGTATTCTCTGAATATTCTGCTGGGTAGTTGTGTTGGTTAACGTCCGTAATATTTATCTCTGGGCTACTAAAATCACTATCGTTATCAACCTGTAGATTATACTGAGAAATATCCAGGCTTGGTTTAGACCAGTTAAATGTAGGAGTAGAGTTATAAACAATTGTGCCATTAACATCATTATCAATACTTATAAACTGAGGAATATCAAATTGTTGTATCTCAAGCGATGGATCACCAAAGAAATTACGTTCTTTATATATCATAGCAAACACGCCATCTGCCTCAGTATGACCAACTGTCTCCCGGCATTTATTATTCGCTTCACAAAAACAACTTGTCTGATCAGTATCATTAAAAAGATGATACAATAGACCCGCTGAGAAATAAGTTGAGGCTATAAACCAACCAGATGCACTATTAGCTATACCTGCAAATGGTCCACCATCATCAGACATCCATTGTTCAATCCTGCTACTTGTGTCTGTTCCAAAATCACCACTATCACATCCTTCTGTATCAAGATAATTCGGAATCAGTTTATTATCCAGATTAGCTGGTTGATAAGGAGTCCAAAGAGTACCACCATGCCCCTCATGATAAAGAATATGAATACCATCCCAGGATGCAATATCTCCATTACAGTAATCATCCATAACATTCCATTGTGCCTGTGAAATATTCTGGTTATTAACAACTGATTTATTAGATGGAAGATAAGGCTCTAATATAGTCCATGTTTGATCAGATATCAGGTTATCCACATCTTTACATGCAACTATAACATTCTTCAGATAATCACCCTGCCATATACCATTTACATAATTCTTTGTCTTATTTATCCAGAGGTTAAGCTCATTTACAGTATTAACTGGTATGCGCCCAACCATAAGATCAAAACCCCAGTCAACCTTATCCCAGTCATATCCACAACATTCGCTTTCCATAAAATAAGAGTTTGTATTATTATTCATGCAGTAATCAAGGCAACTATAATACATATCGGATGCATGGGATAAATCATCATGAAAAGTGCCACAATCATCACCAGATGCGCGTGTAGCTATCATTCTAGGTGGAACCAAGTCTTTATTGCCACCAAGCAAAACATATCTCGTATTGTAGGTATCATAAGCAAAACGGATAAAGTTTCGAATATGCGCCTGTGTATCATTAAAAAGATTAAAGCTAGTTGTTACTTCTTCATCATCAACGATCCAATGATTACCACCAGTAGTATTAGTCGCATCACCATATGATCCATTCACCCAGTAATCACTAGATGTTATATCGGATACATTAAGAATTAAGACATTATTTATCTTATCATCATTAGTTTTTTTCCATTCTTTAAAATCATCATTAAATGTATCCCACAAAAGTTCATCCGTAATTATAATATATTCAGGATTCGGATCTGCTTGTGTTTCATAACTTGTTTTCGCAGTCTGGATTATTTGTTCCACAGAAAAAGTTAATGATAATACTATTTTTTCTGTTTCAAATTTTTTGTCAGCATCATAAAACACTCCTGGCGCATATAATCGTACAACATTTTTCTCTCCTCTTTTTAATACTTCATAACTAAATGGTTCATCATAAACCAACATAGTAGAATCCGTGTCTACCTTTTTATCAGTTGTTACAAAACTTTGCTTGGGCTTTGTTTCAACATTTGAAATAAATTTATGTTCAGATATACTAATGGATTGCAAGGTTTCACCATCTGGTATATCATAGAAGAATGTTGTATCTATCGGAATACAAACATCCACTATTCTCTTGTTCTTTTTTTGTGTGTCACCAATACTACCAAATGATATACTGGAAACAACTAAAATGCAGATAAAAATTGTCGCTAGCAGCTCAGTACCTTTCATGTATCCATCTGCTCCCCCATAAAAGATACCAAATAGTTAATCCTATAGTATATATAACTGGCCATACAAGCCACGCTGCTTCTGTCTTATTCAGTTTATTATCAAGTTGCTCTGTCAACTCGGTATTATTCATCGCTACACTACTTTCACGTAACGCATCGTTTATCTCATAGAATGGTTCACTAAATACAGAGAAACAAAGTATTACTATTGCAACTGTGCTTACTAATACGATTGTTCCAAAAAATAGTTCTCTCACGGCATCTGGCCTCCTTGCGAATATTTACTTTTCTGCATATACATTAGTAACGATATTATCGCTGTGATAAAGATCACTATGAGTATCCCGCCATCCACCCAGTATAATATAAAGAACTCTTTCACTGGGCCCTCTCGCATAAAGTTGAAGAAGAACTCTAGGAATGTATTGCATAAAAGCCACAAAAATGCTCCTATTCCCAAGACCAGCATGAAGATGACAACGCCATATATCCCTGCATTCTCATCTTCTGCTAGATTTGTTCGGAGACGAAAAATTATTGCATTCCTCCCATCCAATCAAAAAACCCAACGGGGTGTACTCGTTCTCGGTAGCCATGTTTGCCTTTCTTTTTCTTTTTCTTCTTTGTTTTTTTGCGTTTAGTTTCTCCAGGTGGCAGCCATAGAGCAAACGGTGTAAATTTAGCCTCTGATATCGGTTCTCCAATAAGTGGAGGTATCGGTCTAGGAGGTTTTTCTTCTTCCGTTGTTACTAATAGTGGTGGGAGAACAGTTGTAGTTACTGGGATTGTTATTTGCACAAATCCTAACTTTTGTGCAAGTTTTTGTTTTTGTGATTGAGTTGTTGCTTGCTCTGAAGCCAATGCTGATTCTCGTTCAACACCAAATAATTGTCTAAATGCAGATGTCTGAATTACCCCAAGTTTTGACATTTGTGCCTGAGATAATTGTTGCCCTGTTTTTAGTTTAGATCCCTGCGCCTGACCCATACCAGAACCCAATAAGTCACCAATGTTTAAACTAGGAGAGAAAGAAGGTATTGCACCTAAATGTTTTGTGTCCCTAGTTGGCCTTATGCTCGCCCAATGAGAAGAACTAAAACCAAGACCTTCTTCAAGAAATTCAAGAGTTTTAAGACTAATACGACCATAAGCCATAGCATAACCCGATGGTAATTTAACACCACCATAGCTAGTTGCCGATGGCATATAATAAGCACCACTTGTTTCTTTGTAACTAGGTGTTGGTGTTGTTACCGTTGGAGTTTTAGTAGTTGGTTTGACGGTAATGCTCGTTGTTTCTCCTAAATAAAGAGGTTTGCCAGGCATTCCTATATCTTTCATACTATGATAAAATTTAAGAGGTGTTCCTGTTTTATATGTAACAATTGGTTTTATTATATCACCAGTTGACTTTGTAAACGCATATCTACCATAAAGCTCTCTTTGTTTTACAACTTGTCTATCAAACTCCCAGTATCTCTTTATTTTTATCTGAGATTTATCTATCCATGGTATTACTTTAGTAGGCCCAGGTACGGTTTCTGTTTTATAAAAAGCGTATCTGCCATAAAGTTCTTTAGGTTGTACAGATGGTCTATCAAACTCCCAGTATCTCTTTATTTTTATCTGAGATTTATCTATCCATGGGACTACTTTTGTTTTTGGTAGTATTGGTTCTGATTTACTAAAAACGTAAGAACCCCATAATTCTTTTTGCTGTACAACAGCTCGATCTCCTTCCATAAATCTAGCTTTACCTATCTTAGATTCATCTATTTGAACCATTAATCTACCAGGTTTTTTTGAACCAGAAAAAAATACCATATCTCTTCCTTTTATCATCCCCGCGCTTCTAAGTTGAAGATCGACATCAAACACTGAACTCATTTGAGAATAATAACCCCAAGAATCATAACCTGGAAACAATGATTTACCTTTGTAACTAGCAAAAGTATCTGCATAAATACCTCTACCCCGCATGATTGCTGTTTCATATTCACCAGTCAACTCAGGATGTGTAGAAATATCCCAGCTACGACCAGATTGATATAGTGGTTTTTTACTTATAAGCCCACGTTCCGCGCCAAATTTATAAAGACCTTTTGATATACTGCTTTTTGCTCCATAATATGTACGAGCCATACTTAAAAATCTTTCAGATGGAAGTTTACCCATACCTCGCAGATGTCCCATCTTATAACTTTCCATCGCACTTGGAAGACCTGTTTTACCCCATAATTCTTTTGAACCAGTAGATATTTTAGTGATTTGTTTTTTGATAAATGGATTTACACGCCCTTCGGAACCTAAAAATGATGTAGGCGTTCTCTTTGCATATGCACTTGTACCAATTCTGTGCCCTGCTGTCATTCCAGCAATCATGGCAGCAAGATTCATTGACTTCAACATTCCTTCAGCTTTATCTCTTTCAAAAGTAGTAGCAATATCATAAACAGGCGGAGCAATAAATGCGCCCATAACTCCAAGTTTAAGTGTTGTTGTGGCTATCGGATGAGCCGCTGCAACAGTAGATAAACCCGGTAGCCTACCAGCTACAAAACCACCAACTGCTTTACTGCCATATCCAATTGCTGCACCCATACCCATACCTAAAAGAAGATTTGGAAGTGGTGTTTCAAGAAGTCTTCCACCTATTTTAAGAACATCTCCTTCTTCTACTGCGCGAGAATACTCATAAAAACCAGTAGCAGCATCACCTTTAACTGGTTCTTTAGGTAAAACCAACTCTTTTAGTTCAAAATCTGATAGATCTCTATCCTGATAAAAAGTGCCTGGTTTCCCAGCCATTAAATCTTTAATACCACCAATCCATGTTTCTCTACTAAAAAAAGGAGCCACCGTTTCTCCTATTAAAAATCCCCAGTCTCCTTCTTTTTCAGCACGTTCATGTTCTCTCTTGATGTGACCCTCAACATCATACTTCGGTTGGTATCCAACACCTTCTTCATATTCCAAAGTCATAGCAGGGCCATATTCATCCCGCAACTCCTTCCAAGTCTTTGTTTCCTGATCTTCGCCTTCACCGACTAAAAACTCACCATGTTCTTTCACCCATTCCTCGCTGCCTACTGTCTTTGCATGATAAAGACTTTCAAAACCAGCCATACCGGGTGCTGCAACTGGACCTACAAAACCTTCAGGTACTTCAGGTTTATATCCAATACTTGTCTCATAAACACCTTTGAGATATTCTTCACCAAGACCAGCACTAACAACACCTGGTGGAATAGTTATTTGTTCTTCAACACGTTCTGGAACATCATAGCCACTAGCAACATATTCATCCTGCAATACTTTTTTTGATCTACCCTCTATATGAGAAACAATATCCTCATAACTTTCTTCTCCATGTTTAAATGTTTTACTCTCATATGTCTTACCTGTTTTTTCACTTGTAAACTCTGGGAATGTTATCTCACCAACATCTTCATAATACTGAGATGTTATTCCTGATGCAACAAGTCTTGTTTTAGTAGTTGGTGTTGGGAGTTTTTCTTTAATACTTGTAACTCTTCGTTGTGCAAGTGGACTTACACCAGACATTTTATCTAAAAACTTTGTAATTGTTTCATGTGTCTTAATGGCTTTTTGTGCACCTTTTGGTTTCTTCCTGCTCAATACGCTTTTTGCCTTCTCATATTTATTAATAGCCGATTGAACAGCTTTTTTTGCAGTTGGTTTAGTAAGCCTCGATTTCATTCGTCTTAAACTGCTTATTGCTTTATTGATATCAGCGATTTGTTTGTCTATCTTTGCATAAAAATCTTTTTTAGCTGCCGATGATACAGGTTTACTCACGGTTCTAGTTGTCGTCATCATTTTAGAGAACTGATACTTACCCTCTGGAGTCTTCTCAACCTTATATCCTTCTTTCTCATACTTCTCTATTTTTTCTTCATATTCCTCAAGCTCACCAAGACCAGTCTGTGCCTCAGACTCATATTTCTTTACTTTAGCAAGTTCACCTTCAGCTTGTTGCTCAACCTTCCCAAGATATCTGACCTGTTGTTGCCTCTCCCGAAGCGATCCAGTACCAATCTGAGATTTAGTAATACGTCTACGTTGCGTTTTTGCCTGAGACAAACGAGAACCAACATCAGTTCCATATGTTTTTGCACTAGATAACCCTGATTTTAAACTCGTTCTCTGAGTTCCTATATCTGAACGAATCTGAGAATAAGTCATTATCTACACTCTCCTGTATAACCAAGGTGAAAAACACGGCAAAATATATCAAAACACATAATTTATCCTTGGAGATTAAGTAAGTTTATAAACAATATATATAGTTTCGTAGAAAGCTATATATAAGCCTTTCGTTAACAAAAATTATTAATATTAATAATTCCTAACAGTCGCTCGTTTATTAGCGCATAACATTTAAATACTAATAATAAAAAATTTAATAAACACACGAAGCATATGTAATTTTACATATGATACTTACATTTAAAATCAAACATAAAAAAGATTTTTCTTATGAACTTAGTCTTGCATGGAAGATTGCTGAGTTTGCTCTTAAAACAGGTAGTTGTAGTTCAAAGGATGTCAAACACATTGGTTTAAAATCAATAATATCAAACCAAATATTAAGAAAATATTCAAGGAACAAAAAAATAAAGCGTATTCACAGGGTTGTTTTAACAATTCCTAACCAAGGAATACGTGTTAACAAAAAAAATAGAAAAATTATTATATCGTCTCTTAGCCTTAATCTAGATTATCAATTTCGAAATGATTTTAAAAAGATTAACCAAATTGAAATAAATAAAGATTATGCTTTTATCGGTGTAACAGTTGGTGAACCATCAACAAAAAAAGTCGATGGATATATTGGTGTTGATCGCAACACTACAGGACATATTGCAGTTGTTGGAAACCCAATGACTGGTAAGATTTTGAAACTTGGAAAAAAGGCAGAGCACATTCATAAAAAATACAAGAACATCAGGAAGAACTTGCAGAAAAAAGGCAAGTATGGTCTTGTTAAAAAGATTAAACACCGTGAGAGTAACATTGTCCGAGATTTGAACCATAAAATCAGTAGGAAAATTGTTGATAATGCTGATAAAAATAATACAGGTATCAAACTTGAGGATATGAAACAGATTAGAAGGCATGTGAAAGTTCGTAAGGCTTTCAAGTATTCTTTGAACAGTTGGTCTTATTATCAACTTGAACAGATGATATTGTATAAGGCTAAGTTGCTTGGGATACCTGTTGCTTATATTGAATCAGCATATACATCTCAGAATTGTAGTAGATGTGGTCATTTAGGCAACCGAAATAAAAAAGAATTTAAGTGTCCAAGTTGCGGGCACGTAGATCATGCGGATAGTAATGCATCGTTCAATATTGCATTGCGTCAAGTTAAGGATGATCGATTGAATGTAGACAGAGATGCATTCAAGGGGAGCACTGATACCCCACAAACGGCAATGATGGGAACGACATTAACCGTAGAACCCCACAATCTTTAGATGTAGGAGTATGTCAGTTGATTATTAACGCATATTGATCTGCTTCATATGAATAACAATTTTTAACAATCACTTGATTGTTATTACAAAATCTTTAAATAGTATAAAATAGATTAATAAATCTGAGGAGTGAAATTATGCCCAGCACATCTATTTCTTTGCCTGATTATATGGATGAATGGATAAAAAGGAACCATAACAGTCTTAGTAGATATGTACAAGACCACATAACAGATGATATGAAGAAAAATCACCTTAATAACGCCATAGAAAATCAACATCAACAAAAAAATCTAAATGTCTCCTTGATGTTTATCATAACTGGGGTTGGGTTTGGGTTGCTCGGAATAACATTTTTGAATAGCGGAGCAGCCTATTTTTACTCCTCAATACTATTTTTGGTGATAGGGACAATATCATGTCTTTATGGGATGAGCTGGTTTAATAGTGTTAGAATAGAGAAAAAGAATGGGAAAATAGAAGAAAAACAACAAGAATTATTAGTAAACGGGAGGTAAAGAGAGATGGACTTGTTTTTTGCGTTGGCAATAATGGTTTTAGGCTGGATATTCTTGATCTTTAGTTGGTATATAGATGATGTATGGGGTGCTGGACTACTAGCTGTGACAAGCATGTTATTCTTTTTCGCATCAGGAACTATGATGTTGTACATAACGGAACCATATGTCTATATCACATCATTAGATGTAATAGGAACAGGGGAGATGCATCTATCAATGTATCAACCATATAGCTTATTGTTTTATGTTTTTGGAATGATAACGATGGTATGGTTATTCATCATGGTGTTCTTTGATGTAGTGATACCTAAACTTCGAGAAATGGGTGCTAAATAGGGGGTATTCTATGAAAAAGATACAGATATTATTAGTCACCCTTTTTTTATTTATATCCATGATATATATGCCCACTACAATAGCAACTGGTGGAGGTGGTGATTATGTACCATGGGGTGGCCCAGATGTACCACCAGATGGAACATGTATAAACGATACGGGTTATTTAACAAACGCAACTCCATATAATAGTGAAGAAGAGATCGTTATTACAGAAAAAGGAGTACAAACCTGCATAACTGTTACTGTTCCACAAGGATGCGAAGTTGATATTACGTTTCAATGGCTTAACTGGTCTCAATACTTTGATATTTGGTTGCTATGGGCCTATGAACAAGATTGGTGGTGGGATAACATTGATTGGGCATCTGAACCAACATGGGATAATGATTCCCTTTGGACTAATTATTCTAATTGGACAATATCATCAACGCAACAACTATGTTCTTGGCATGAAAACGCATCATGCTATACGGAAGGAGATTGGACGACAGAATGGAATGATTGGAGAGTAATCGCAGATTTTACTTGTGCTAATAATGTTACTTATAACACGACTTGCTATTATTATTTTGTAGCAGAAGAATGTTCTGTAAGCTATATTTATCCTCCATCACCAAACGGAACAGCATGTCCTTGTTGTGATTGTATATGTATAACAGTAGACAATTCACTTGGGCACAATATGAATGTAACAGTTTATGGGAGAGAAGATGATTATCCGCATTATGATATATTTAGTCATTATGAAAATATATCAAATGGAACCTATTGTTTTTGTCTTGATACAATACAGCCTACAATCACGCCACATGCAGTTGCCCATAGTCATACAGCTCAAAATGTAACAGTCATCGATACTTGGTATAATGTAACATTTGATCATGGAGATGGATACCATATACATGCAGACCCATTAACTGGAATAGTAACAATATTATCATATGGTCATTATTCTGCAACTTTTTGGGTTGCAGTTCAAGATTTTAGTGCTATTCCAACAGGACAAAAAATGGCAGTAAGAGTATTGCAAAATGGAACAATGGAAGTAGACGGTAGTTATAGAGAACTTGAATTTACAAAACAAGCAAAAGAACAACATTTGTCTAGTTTTATACATGAAGCCTTGTGGCCAGGAACAACCATGCAATTCCAATATATAGGCGATAGCATAAACCAAGCCATAACAACAACAGGAACTTGGTCTACTGACAATGTATCTTTCTATGCTTATATTCAAGATGTAACTATTGAAGAACATCATCCACTAAGATATAACGAAACCTATTATTGGTATGTCAATATTACAGATACAGTAACAGGGGAACAAACAGACAGTACAATCTATCAGTTTAGAACAGCAGAAAGCCCAGAACTCTGCCCATGTGGTTTAGATGCATTAAAATCAGCAACAGGTAGAGGAGAAATAATACGTTTCGGAAGCCTGAACGACTTAGCATCTATCGCGTTTATCCTGGCAATTGTAGCATTACTATTAATAATTATTCTCTATCACAAACGCAATAATAAAGAAGAAGAAATGGAAGAGGAAGTGATAAACGATGGTCCTTGAAAAATATAAAAAAGATGAAAAAGAAACAGAAGAGGAAGAAGAAGACGACTATGATACATTAAACACGCTGAGAACAGCACCACAACTAGGACAAGGAGTAGTATATCGGTATCAGACAGAAGCAGAAGTACCAAGAGAACAACGAAAACAGATCGGTTTCTTCAGGATGCTCATGGGAAGACACGTAGCACTAGGAAACACTATTAGGAAACTAGATAACCCCCGGCATATAAACAGCTACGAAATGGCCGAGGGATACATGAGAAACCCACTGTTACGTCATAGAGCCATTGGAATAATGGGTAAAACAACTGCAGAACTGCAGCTCTGTCGTAGTAACGAGCGTGTTGGTGGATTTGAACGTGAGATCCAGCAGAGTATCGTAAAAAGAGAGAAATATGATATAACCGAAAAATCAACACAAGGTATGACAGAAGAAAAAAAGAAGTTTTTATCAGGATTTAGGAACAAAGGCAAAAAAAAGGAGTAGAAAAAAATGTTAATTATAAACATAATAATAGCAATAGCAGGATTCATGCTAGTATTGGTAGGAAGCAGCGGAATACTTGGACTATATGGTGTAATGCCTGGTTTTATGGGTGGACTAATGATGCTCATGAGCACCATAACAATGATCGGAACAGTTTTTAAAGAACGACTAACACCATATTTTGAACCATTGAAGAAAAACGAAGAAATAACATGGCATATAACAAGACGTGGGCGAATGTTTCCATTAAAAGTATTAAGCCGAAAAGAAGGGCTTTTGTATTGGAAGAAACGGTTTTTTGCAGATGCCAAAGGAGCAGAACTCACATCTCCATCTGGTAAACCACTTAGTTTAAGCCTGCAGAGATACGGATATACTCTTGATCCAAAACGATCTGGATATTTCAGCAAGCTCAAAAAAGATAAAAAACTAAAAGATGGCGATGAATATGATGAGGCGTTAGAACTTTATCTTGGACCTGATGGATATACAAGTTTTAAAGCAAAATTCAGGGATAAAAAGCCATTACCAGATAAATTCGATATAGAGGACGAGATGAGATGGCTGCTTGACTATGAAAAACCTGTTGATGCACTTGAATATAATATTGCAGGTGAAGTAATTAATTTCAGGGACGCACTAGGGTTTATGAAATATAGTTATGATACTTCTGCCGTTGAAAACAGCATAGAACGTGAGAAACTAGATATAATGATGCGAAACGACAGCTATGCCGCTGATGCAGCTAAATATATAGGTATCGCGATGGCAGCTGTTATAGTGATTATCGGTATCGTAATATTATTGTTTGCCCTGCAGAGTATTGATCTAGGATCCTTTTTTGGTGGGTAGGTAAATAAAATGATTAGAACATTTGATGACCTATCAACAGAAGAGAAACAAAAATATAGCATATATCAAAAATGGGAGCATAACTGGACTATTATGTTCTCCTGGTATATCGCTATATTGTTAACAGTTGCAATGATCGCATCATTAGCAATGTTTACCGTTGAAAGAGCAGTTGAAGCAAACTCATATGCTGTGGTCTGCACGGCATATATGATATATCTTGCATATACTATGATGCATAAGACAAAAGTGATGAAAAAAGAGCGATTGTTGATTTTTGGTATCGGTGATAGTGAAAATGAATATTTTTTTGGTTTGACAAAACAGGATTTAAAGGTTAAACCCAGGGAAGTAATAAGAGAAGTAAAAAAAATGATTAGTGATACGGAGTGATAGAAAGATGAATAATCTAAGAATAGATATGTTTAAAGTACATCAGAAACGATATGTATATCTTGAACCAATCTGGACTATACTAGAGAACAACCCAGAAGGCATAAGCCTAGATGAACTCATAAAAAAGAGTAGACTAAACAAAGACAAGATGCTGAAGACAATAGAAAAGTTGTCAATAGAGTACAAAAAAGTCTCACAGACATATTTTTCAAAAGGAATGATATATAATCTAGTACAAAAAGCGATGGCTGGAGAAAAACCAGATGAAGAACTCAAAAAACAACTAGCGAACTCATGGGTTTTTGATAAAGTAATGCTGTATGCCAGGTGTAAAGAACTCGATTGGACTACAGAAGTGGCTTATCCGGAAGAAATGCTAGAGATGAAGAAAATATGGCTAGAAACCAAAGGAATGTGAACTAAAATGACAATAAAAGAACATTTACAACTATGGTTGATAAAACAATATTGTTGGTTTATTCTACCTAGTGCTATAAAAGATTATAATAATAGGATGTGAAAGAAAATGGCTAAAATGATGAATGAGATATTTGTAAGAGACTGGCTAGAAGCCAGAGAAGCAGAAAAAGAACTAAGAACAGCAGTATTACAACACCAAGTAACCTATAGAGATGCAAGATTTATACTGCAAGAAAAACTACGTTACCTAAAAAATGATATAAAAAACATGAGCGAAGACGGATGGAAAAAACTACAAGAAAAAGAAACAGGTGCAGATCAAAAAGAACTAGAACAAATAACTAAATTTAAATCAATTTTTGAAGAAGGAGACGACCCAATCAGCGAAGATAACTTTAGTCAGAATATCGAAAAAATCAGGCTTGATGCACTAGGTATCAAAATAGGGATCATTACACGTATAGGATACGGAATGGGCTGGCTAGAATAGGGATAAAACATGGAGATACGCAGGGGAACATTTGAATACGTACAAAACAGCCAAGACGTGTTTTTTTTTGACTTCCTAAAGAAATTCATAAAAGCAGAAGAAACAGTTGATCCAAATAGTAGAAAAGACTATTTCAAAACAATAGCAGATGCTTTTTTAGGAGTCGAAAAATCATATGATTACATTGTTAGATATAATGGTAATGTTCATAATCTCGGAACTTTATCATATTACTCAAGAAAACTAGCATTTATAGAAGATAATGAAGTGGATGACAAGAAACAGGTTGTTATCAATGACGGGGGGAATGAAATAAAAATCCCGATAAAAGTATTATGGGAATCCCTACGAGAATCGTGTTTTGATCCTGCTGCAGAAGCACTTAACCTGGGACTACGTACATCCGCTGAAATGGTAACAAGGGAGGGTGGAGTCTTTGAGTTTGCCGTGGACAAAAAAATCGGGGAGTAAAGAAGAAGCACCAGATCCTAGAGAAGTCGTAGAAGCACGCAACATTCTCAAAGATATTTTTAAATTGGACGATAATCTAGGCGCGAAAACAACGCTTACGCTTGGAACACCCGGTAGTTGCAAGACAGCGGTTGACTGTCATTTCGTTAATTACGCTATTAGACAATATCCACAGGTAAAAATATTCTGGCGATCATCTATAGGGGCACCGATACAGATATTTAAACTCCCGAACTGGCACATATATATCGAAAAAGAATCAGGGGTAAGGTTGTTTAACAGAAAAACTGGGAGGGATTGGACTAAAAAATTTGAGGAGAACAAGCAACTTACATATTTTAAGACATTCAAAGAACTCTACAGGAAAGCGAAGCCTGGAGTATGCAATGGCGTATTTTTTAAGGATTTGCATGTAAAGGGTATACCTGATGATAAAGGCACGCTGCAATGGTTTAATTTTTATAGGTTTCTATTGGGATATTACGAGTGGTCAATGGTTATTTTTGATGAATTGCACGAACTCTGCAAAGCAGGATCAGGTGGAAAGATGTGGCATGAGATAAAACAATTTAGTGATGATCTTAGTAATGCACGAAAGAGTAATGTGATTACACACGGGAACGCTCATCAAACAAGTGAATTAGATTCGAGAGTTGTCGATAACATCATGATATTCATGCAAATGTACGGTTCTAAAAAATATAAGCACAATATGGTAAGCAAGTACGCGGTTGCAGGCCTACCTAAGCCGAATGAGAGAATTGGAGCTTGGTGTTGGGTGTCGGAGGCAGGCAGATACGGGAAATTTAGAGTACCTGAAGTATATGAGTTGCCCAAGGGCATGAGCATATCCGCGAAGATTATAAATAAATATGAGAAGACAAAAGTGTGCCCGCAGTGCGAACACATGTTTGTGTATAAAAACGTGGGGAAAGTATATTGTAGTAGTGCATGTGAGCAGAAGTCACGCAGAAAGCGTAATGAGGGAATGTTTACGCGAAAAAGTGACAGGGATAAGCAGGCTGGACATTCCAAAATTCACAGTCAAAGCCACACACGCGTTATAATATAATAATTAATTCTCTATTTCAAAATTAGATTGTAGTATGTTACAGAAGGGAAGGTTGTTAAAAAAGGGCCTAAACAGTATGATATGAATGAAAAACAATAGGAATAGTAACAATCAAATAACGAGATAGGTAACGTATGCATGTGAAGTATAAGCTGGAGGTTGTTGATCATAAGTCCAGGGCCAAGAAGGTTGTTGCTCCAGAACAGGCGCGAGTGTTAGAGAGACAAGTAAAGGTTGTTGGTGATTTCTGTTTTGTGATTTCGGTTCTCTGTTTTAGTATAGATGTATTTGTGATGTTTGTAGTATATCCTGATGCATGGATCTATTTAGGTTGTTGCGGTTTTTTAGGGATGATCTTTTTAATGCTATCGTTTGTATGCTGGAATATGGAGCAGGTACGCGCGGGGTGTAATAATATAATATCTGATTTTGAAAAATATTTTAGATCAGGAAAAATAATTGTTTTAATGTTTTGTCTTCTTTTTTTGGTTTTTTTGTTTTTTGTTTTGAAATATTTTTGTTAGTCTTTTGTAATATAGTCGCGCGTAATAATATAATAATAGTGCCCGGGCGCGAAATAATACGCGTGGTTTAATAACGCGGGATCATGTACACGATATAATAATTCGCGGGGGTGGTAATTGCGCGGGATAATAATGTAATAACGCGCATACGTGCAAATATAGTATAGATCGCGCGATATAATATAATATATAATACGGGCATAAGGGCCCAGGTGTAATAATAACGCGCGTACATAATAGGCTGCAATACATCCGCGTATAAGGGTTTAATACATCCCAGGACCCGTTTTTTACTGTTTTTATGGCTATTTTTTACATGTTTTTAGTGGTTTTTACTCCTGTTTTTATGTATTTTTTGGGTTTTTGGGATGTATTTTTACGCTTTTTTTATGCTTAAAAGGCCCTGTTGTTACGTCAAATAGGGCATTTTTCACCCATAAGTATATATATGACTGTCTATATAACATGTATTGGTGTCAAAAAAATGGAATATGGAAATAAAGAACCAAAAAAAGAAGCTGGAAATATAAAGGAGCCAAGGATTAAAGGCTTTTTGTATACAATCATAAACCCTGAGACTGGAGGCCTTGCATATAGTACGGACCTAATATATACTGAAAAAAAAGCCCTACAGGGATATAATATTTTTTGCAGAATGTATGTACTCCCAGACATAACGATCATGTGCCATAATGGGAGCTGTTAAATAATGAATAATAAAGAATTATTAGACAAATTAGCAAATACAAATACATGTAACGATCAGGAAAATATAGCTTTTGAAAATGTTTTAAAATTAGTAGGATTTCCAGATGCTAGAGTTACATGTGGAATTACTTATTTAGTGGGACGTGGTACAATTGAATTTCCACCGATGGACATACATAACGCTGCAAAAATGATCTTAAAAATATTACTTAAAAACAATATAATCAAGGAGGCTTAAATAATGGTATCAATGGATCCAAAAACTACGCTTGATCAATTAGGAGGCAACAAGTTTATTGCGATGACTGGAGCGCGTGACTTTGTTTATAGTAAAAAAGATAACTATATAGCTTTTAAAATACCAAGAGCGGACCAGAACATAAACTTTATAAAAATAACTCTTACAGCGATGGACCTTTATAATATAGAATTTGGCCACATAAACAAAAAAACCTTTGATTATAAAGTTATTAAAACGATTCTAGGCCTATATAACGATCAATTACAGAGTATTTTTACTCAGGAGACAAAGTTAAATACATATTTATAAGGAGGCTTAAAAATGACTGAAGATAAAAAAATATTGAAGATAAATATAAACGCTAAAATGTTAAAAGATATGCTAAAAATACAAAATAGCGCGGTAGATGAGCAACGAATAAGTTTTAATCATAAATCTATAGATATGAGCGGATGCGATCCAAGCCATGTATATATGATAACTCAAAAAATACCAATGGCTGCAATAGAAGAGTATAAAATGATCAATGGTGACAAGGATAAAATAGAGCTGGGCATCGATATAGAAAAACTTTTAACTGTTTTTAATGGGCCTATTAAGAAGACTGAGAGTATAATACTAGAATATAATGCGGACCAAGAAAAACTTATAACTGTTTTTAACAATTTTACCAAGAATAACGCGCTTTTAACGCTTGATGGGATGCCGGAAAATCCAAAAATACCAACGCTTGATTTACCAGCATATGCAACAATTGATCTTAAAGAATTTTATAACTTTTTAAAACAAGCTGGGACGGTATCGGATCATTTTTGTATAAAAATGACGCGGGATAAACTTTTTTTAATAGCTATAGGTGACGCGGACAAAGTAAAACTAGAATATACCAAGGACCAATTAAAAGAATTTAACTGTAATAACAGTTATTTAAGCCTTTTTAGCATCGAAATAGTTATTAATATTGTTAGATGGCTTAAAATGCATTATGATAATTGTACATTATATATTAATAATGATAATCCTTTTAAAATGATCTGCAAAAACGGTACTGAAACAGAGGTTTTAGTGGCTCCAAGAATCGAAGACAATAATAATTATGACGAATATACTAATTATTGTAATAATGACGATAACAACATAAAAGAACCAGACCAGGAGCCTATTAAAGAACCAGAACCGGACCAAGAACCTATTAAAGAACCGGATCAAGAGCCTCAAGGCATTAAACCTGATATTATAGAACCAGAACCAATAATAAAAGAACCAGATGCACCAGAGCCGGAGGCCCTAGAATCAACTAAAAAAGAATTAAACCGTATAGCGAACCAAATAGAAGACATTGATCCAGAGCCCGTTAAAATGCGCGTGGAACCAGGGCAAGAAGAGCCCAGGATAAATAATAGTGGTGACGTTATAACGCTTAAAAATGGCGCTAGAGTTAAACTATTTACAACTGAAGAGTTAAACCAAGCTGCAAAGGATTTTAAGGCCCAGGGGAAACGTATTAAGAGACATCGATATTTTAAGATATTAGACCTTATAAAACATAAAAAGATGGACCAGCAAATAAGAAATATTGGTTTATATCAAGATATCGATCCTACTATTATAATCGATGTGCTAGAGTTATATAATTACACATGGCACCGCGAAAAAATAGGAGGCTGCTAAACATGCAGCCTTCTTTTTTAGATTCTTATTTCTGGTTTCGCGGGATCGGATGCAAACATAATAAAGCCCTAGAATTGGCCCGTAAGGAGGTTGTTTAAAAATGAAAGTAAACAAAGGTTCTATATGGATTGGTAAAGAGTGGAAAGAAGCAATAAAACTAAGTTTAAAAACCTCAGATTGCGGGATCGAACCAGTTTATAAAGACAAATATCCAAATAAACTATTTAATGATGAAAAAAGTTTAATCGGATATCAGATTTTTGGTTTTGGTAACAGAAAAAAATACAAAACAAGGATACCTGAAAAGCTTAATTCTTATGTAGAAAAACTTATTAATATTAAAAAGGAGGTTGTTTAAACCATGATATCTAAACAATATATAAAAGACCTGGAGTTTAAAGATATATATGAGTTTTTTAATTATGTGGTTGAGTCAAAGATCAACGGTAACTATAGCCAGACAAAAGAGTTTATATCTAAGATGAGCCGGGATCAAAGACGCGCTTTTAAAACACATATGGAAAATAACTTTACAGATGCAAAGACAAGACAAGAACTTTTTAATATGCTACTGGAGGTTTAAAAGATGGATATTAATAAAGTATTTGAATTATATAAAAAAAGATATGATCTTTTAAGACAAAGGACCAGTAAAAAATTATTTATCCAAGATATTAGAGAACATCGTATATGCAATTCTTTTTATGAGCTGGGATTTATTATTAAATATTTTAAATCCTTCAGACCATTTAAGAATAATTTGTTTTTGCAGCCTGGACCGGATCGGGACCAGGTGAATAAATATTTTGGAGGCTTAACAGTTGAAAAACAAAAAGAAAATATAGAATGTTTATATAATAAATTACATAAATATTCTTTGGAGGTTGTTTAAATGTCTTCTTTTATTGTATCAGATAAATGCATAAAAAATATTATATATAATTTATTCTGGGATCATGAATTTAAAAGAACGGATTTTATTTTGACGCGTAACGGTTACAAGAATGTAGA
>Ga0207997_1000523_pt1 | contig 19593 bp, 24 predicted proteins | sample AntAceMetag02UKN_FD_184777 | JGI IMG/M metagenome (GOLD analysis project Ga0207997, IMG submission 184777) | Saline lake microbial communities from Ace Lake, Antarctica - Antarctic Ace Lake Metagenome 02UKN (SPAdes) (version 2) | ecosystem: Environmental > Aquatic > Non-marine Saline and... | reverse complement strand
TGGGGCTTAAGGGAGAAGTGGAAGCCAATAAACAGATTATTAAGAAATTAAAAGCCGAATCGACAAAAGTTAATCAAGTAAAATAACATTATGTTTTACAAAAGAATCGTAGCGAGTGGAGATTTATCTTTACCTGCTGGAACAATATTCAGGGGTGCTCGTTTAGAAAGTGTGGCGGCTGATTCTTCTGCTATTGTTTATGACGCTGCTACCCAAGCTCTTGGTTCAACCAATAGCAAGCAGATGTGTAAGTTAGTGACAACAGTAGGAACTGGCGGTGCTCATCCGCAAAGTGATCAGATAATGTTTGGAGGAAGTGGAATAAAAACCGAGAAGGGAATTTCTGTTACCTTAGTGGGGGCAGGAGCTGTGGTATATTTATATTATTCCTAAAGGTCGAAAAGTAATTAAATTTTAAGTTAAACTAAAATGAATAAAACGAAAGATTCTATGAAGTTAAGGGGATTCTTCCGTCTTCAGATTACCGAAGATAAAGATGGGAAGGAAAAGATTGTTGGCGATTCGGGTTGGAAAGAAAATCAAGTTACCAACTTAGGGATTCAAGACTATCTTGTTAATTGGTTGGTAGGAGATACTGCGGGCGGGAAGTCAATCACTCACATGTATTTGGGGACAGGGGCTGCTCCTGCTTCAAATGGAACTTCTTTGGCGGGAGAGATTGTAGATGCTACGGATTCTAGAAAAGCTGTTACTACTTCAATTATAGCTTCAAGGACCGCTCAGTTCACTGCTGCGTTCGCTAGCTCGGCTTCGTTTGTAACAGCGGCGAAGGATATCTCTAATATTGGTTTGATTAATACTCTTACCACTGCGTTAGGAACTCTCTTTGCTGGGAATACTTATGCCTCAAGTTCGTTGGCGACGAATCAAAACGTTAACGCAACTTACCAGATCAGGTTTACAAGTGCCTAACATATCTTGACACCTTGAGATGTTGGTGATATGCTAACTCTAATGATTAGGTATCACCAACTTCAAGAGGAAGATTAGTTTATGAATAAGGAAATTTCTAAATTGCTTAAAAAATATAATAGAGGAATTAAGCTTGACATCGGCTGTGGAGAAAATAAACAAGGTCCTGATTGGGTCGGGTTAGATATTCAAAAATTAAAAGGAGTAGATATAATTTGGAATTTTGAGAAATTTCCTTTTCCTTTACCTGATGAGAGTTGTTCAACCGTAATGGCTTCTCATGTAGTAGAACACGTCAACCCAGCAAATTTTGGGTTTGTTAACTGGATGAATGAAGTTTGGAGAATAACGAAACTTAGGGGAACTCTTTTGATTGCTACCCCTTACGCTGGTAGCCCGGGGTTTTGGCAAGATCCAACTCATATCAACGGAGTTAATGAAGTAACTTTTACTTATTTTGATCCAACGAGTTTTACTAATCTTTATCGGTTTTACAAACCGAAACCGTGGAAAATATTAAATTGTGTTTGGTCGCCGGTTGGAAATTTAGAGATCATTTTAGAAAAGATAAAAGATAATGAAAAAAAGTAAAGGTTATACAACTGTGCTTGACAAAAATCCTCGCCCTGAAGCTTGGATTAATAGATTACTAATTTTTACTCCAACCAGAGGGCTAGTAAGGACCGAATGGGTACAGGCAAGATACGGACAGATAATTCCTACTAATTGGTCTTATGTTGAGTTTATACAAGGAATGTCAGCTTATATGCCGATGGAGTATCAATTAGCAGATGCTCAAAATCTAATGGCCCGATTGGTAGTAGAGCAAAATTACGAGTGGGTTCTTTTTATTGAAGATGATAATATTCTTCCGCCAAATGCTTTTGTGAAGCTTAATAAGTATATGAACGAAAAGAAGGTTCCTTCTGTATCGGGTCTCTATTGGACAAAATCAGTTCCACCAGAGCCAATTTTATATCGAGGTAGGGGAAATTCATATTACAGCGATTGGAAGATGGGAGATAAAGTCTGGGTAGATGGAATGCCATTTGGTTGTCGTCTTGAGCATACTTCATTGATTAAGGCGGCTTGGAAAGAAAGCGAAGAATACATGATTGGAAATCAATTAACGAGAAGGGTTTTTCAGCAACCGCAAATTATGTTCTTCGATCAGAAGAAAGGGGGAATGTCTAGTAAGGGGGGAACAACTGATTTAGAGTGGTGTACTAGATGTATAAAAGATAAACTTTTTGAGAAAGCAGGCTGGGAAAAATATCAGAAGATGAAATATCCTTTCCTCGTAGATACAACTATTGAGGTGGGACATATTGATCAGCAAGGTCGAAACTTCCCTTTAGGGGGAATTCCTAAACAATTCATTAAACAAAAAAATGGAAACAGAAAAGGATAAAGAGGAAGAAAATAAAGAAGAAGAATCAAAACCCGGAGATTTAGAAATTGGTGTCGATGAAGAAATCGGTACTAGCGAAGAAATTTCTTAACAATTACTTATTATGAAAAGGATTCTAATTACAGGCGGTGCTGGCTTTGTTGGTTATCATCTCTGCGAGGGAGTTTTAAAACAGACAGATTGGGATATTGTTGTTCTGGATAGATTAGATTTATCCGGAAATCTTGAGAGATTGAAAGACATGGAAATTTGGGAACAGGAGAAATATCGAGTTAAATTTATCTGGTGGGATTTGAAAGCAGAACTGAATAGTTTTATTCAAGAGGAAATAGGAGAGGTAGATTATATCTGGCATTTAGCGGCAAGCTCTCATGTTGATAGAAGCATAAAGAATCCAATGAGCTTCGTGATGGATAATGTGGTTGGAACCTGTAATCTGCTTAATTTTGCCAGAACCCTTAAAACCTTAAAGCAGTTTGTTTACTTTTCTACAGACGAGGTTTTTGGTCCGGCTCCTCTGGGAGTAGATTATAAGGAATGGGATAGATACAAAGCAGGCAATCCCTATGCGGCTTCAAAAGCAGGGGCAGAAGAATTGTGCGTAGCCTTTGAGAATACTTATAAGTTGCCGATTATTGTAACTCACTCAATGAATATCTATGGAGAGAAACAGCACCCTGAAAAGTTTATTCCGATTGTGATTAAAAAGGTTTTGAGTGGAGAGAAAGTTTTAATTCATTCAGATAAAAGTAAGACTAAGTCAGGTAGTAGAATGTGGATCCATGCTAGAAATGTATGTAATGCTCTTCTCTTTTTAATAGAGAACGGATTGTCGGGAGATAAATATAATATTGTTGGCGAGAAAGAAGTTTCGAATTTAGAAATGGCTCAGTTCATCGCAAAGATAGTCGGAAAACCCTTGAAGTATGAAATGACTGACTTCCATAGTAGCCGTCCCGGGCACGACTTGCGATATAGCTTAGATGGAACTAAAATGAAACAGATGGGTTGGGATATTCCTAAAACATTTGAGCAATCTTTAGAAAAAACAATTCAATGGACACTCAAAAATCAAAAATGGTTACGCTAAAAATATCAGTTTCAGATACTATCAAGACGATAGATGTCTTTGGGATATTAAAGAAAAGGTGGAAAGTAGAACACAAACCTTTTGTAATCTTTAATAATGTTAGTTCAGTTTTGGATATTCTTTTCGGGGGAATTGTAAATTATAGTCGCCCCCCCACAAGCAGAAATATGGTTAATTTTACTAAAGCCACTCTTTAGATAAGGGGTGGTTTTTGTTTTTCAAATGTTTAACTTAAAGAAATACTTTCATAAGCCAGAGATAGAGTTCAATAAACCCTTGACTTCTCACGACATTGTTAGAATGTTCAAGGATAAAAACTTCTATCAATTAAGGAAGTTAATGCCTCAAATTCCTTTCGGGAAAAGGAAGCTATCTCGCTGGCAGTCTTTCGGAGTTTTGGCTTTAGGAATTTTGGGGTTGGCGGTTATGCCATTTTACCCTGTTTTGGGATTGATGGCTTTTGGGTTAAGTATTAGTTTAGAAACTGCAGTAAGTTTTACTAGTGATAGTAGTGGTAGTGGCAGTGTGGTTTCTTTAGACTCTACTCATTTTGTTGTTGCTTGGGTAGATAGTGGTGATTATTATGGGAAGGCAGTTATCGGGACAATAAGTGGAACAACTATTAGTTATGGAACAGAATATACATTTGATACAGGATGGAATGGACTTGTTGCTGTCGAGTGTATAAATTCTACTCATTTTATTGTAGCCAGCGACTCTGGCAATGCTTATATAGGGACAGTTTCGTCGGGTGATCAAATAGCGTATGGCTCGGGTTATTCATTTTCGGGATTCCCATGGATTCTTTCTATGTCCCTACTGGACTCTACTCATTTTGTTATTATTTATGAGGATGGAAATAATAATCATTATGGAACGGGTCGTATCGGGACAATAAGTGGAATTACAATCTCTTATGGTTCAGAATATGTATTTAATTCAGCAACGACTAAGCACATATCTGTATCAGCACTAGACTCTACTCATTTTGTGGTAAGTTATCAAGATGATGGTGGTGATGATTATGGTGGATGTAAAATTGGAGTAGTATCGAGCGTGACAACTATCACTTTTGGATCAGAGTATTTATTTAATTCGGCCATTACTTGTTATACCTCAGTATCGGCATTAGACTCTACTCATTTTGTTGTTGCCTACGCCGATAGTGGGACTAGTGGCTATGGGACGGCGAAAGTTGGAACAGTTTCAAGTGGTAATCAAATAGCGTATGGCAACAGTGCGGTATTTAATTCGGGGGCTTCTCAATACATATCTACATCAAAACTGAGTTCCACTTGCCTTGTTATCGCATATGAAGATTATGACAATAGTAGTTTAGGAACAGTGGTAGTGGGGACAATGAGTGGAACAACTATTAGCTTTGGGACAGATGCTACCTTTGGCAATTTTGGGGGGATAAAAGAATTTACAAGTGTAACATCTACGGACTCTACTCATTTTGTTGTTGTATATAACGACGATGTTGATGGTAGAATGTCTATATTAGGAACTTACACTCCATTAAATTTACCTTCTAGCGTTTCTGATCAACTAAATATTACTGAAGATGTTACGGTTCAAATTCCGATTCCAGATATTAGCATTTCGGTTAATGACCAATTAAATATTTCTGAAAATGTTGCTATTAAAAACGAACAATTAGGAGATGTCAACACTTTTGATGCCCTTACGCTTGAAGAAAATATAGTAGTTGCTGAAACATTAATAACTCTTTCTGTTTTTGATAATATTGCTCTTGCAGAATTAGCTTCTCCGGAAAATACACAACTAGGGAATATAAATGCCGTAGATAATATTTCTTTGACTGAAAATCTTACTAAAATATCTACTTTCTATATTTCAGTAAATGATAATATTACTACAACTGAAAATATAGTAGTTGTCAATACTCAATTGGGTAGAGTAAGCGTTGGTGATAATTTGACTATTGTTGAGCTTATTATTACTAGTAATTCTCAATTGGGTAAAATAAATACCAACGATAATTTAACTATTGCTGAACCTGCCACAATCAACAATTCTCAATTGGGTAAAATCAATATTTTAGATAGTGTTGCTTTAACCGAATTAGTAAAAGCAGTGAAGTGTTCGTTTATCTCGGTTGATGATGATTTGACTATTTCTGAAAGTGTTGTATTAGCTAATTCTCAATTAGGAAACGTTGATGTTTTTGAGCAATTAGATATTAGCGAGAATCTTGGAAAATTTCTTACAAGATTTATTTCTGTAATTGATAATCTCGCAATCGCAGAAAGTATAATTTCAAAGAATATCCAGCTTGGAGAGATAAGCGTTATTGATCAACTGACTATGATTGAAAGCATAGGCAGGGTTCTTATTGGTCGAGTTTCTGTTGGTGATGACATTACTATTGCAGAAAACATTATTTCTAGGAATGTTCAACTTGGAGAGATAAATGTTTTAGATCAATTGAGCATAGCCGAGAACTTTGCAAAGAGAGGTATTCTCTTTATTTCAACTAGTGATGATCTTGCAATTGCAGAAGATGTGATTATTAAAAGCACTCAACTTGGAGGAGTAAATTCTTCTGATCAGTTAGGGCTTACTGAAAGCGTTCAGGTCTCTAACACAATACTTAATATTTCTGTTAGTGATAACGTTAATTTAGCAGAGAATTCCTCAGTAATAAATACGCAATTAGGAAATGTTAAAGTTGATGACATTCTAGAGATTGCGGAAAGTATAATCATTAGTCCGAGCCTTAATAATATAAATGTTGCTGATTTGATAACTGTTATAGAGTTAATAAAGGCAGAGAGAGAATTGTTTGTTTCTGTAAATGATAGTTTAACTCTTTCTGAATCTGTAATCGTTAGGAATGCTCAACTTGGCAGTATTGATATTTTAGACAATTTGAATATTGCTGAATTGATGGCGATAGGTAAGCATTTATTTATCTCGGTAGATGATAATCCTAGTATTCTGGAAAATGTCATTTCAGAGAATACTCAACTGTCAGCAATAACTGCCCTTGATTCCTTGACAATCCTAGAAAGTGTTGTGTTGGAAAACGTAATTCCAGAAGGGATAAATGTTTTAGATAACATTAGTATTGCTGAATTAGTGAAGACAGAAAGAAATCTATTTATCCGGATTAATGATAATCTAACTATTTCTGAAAATGCTACACTGGCTAATTCTCAATTAGGAGATATTAACGTTGTTGAGCAATTAGGTATTACCGAGAATTTAGGAAGGATTCTTACGAAATTTATTTCGGTTGACGATAGTCTATCAATTGTCGAAAATATAGTTTTAGAGAATACTCAGCTTAAAGGAATAAGCGTTTTGGATCAATTGAATATAGCTGAAAATATAGGCAGAATTCTTATTAGTTCAATTTCTATTGACGATGATATTACTCTTGCAGAAAGCATTGTTTCTAAGAATACTCAATTGAAAGGAATAGATATTTCAGATTTGTTAAATATAGTTGATAATCTTGCTAGAGTTTCTACTCTCTTTGTTTCTATTAACGATAGTCTTGTTGTTGCGGGAGAAATAACGCTTAGAAATAATCAGCTTGGCGACATTGAGATTTTAGATCAATTAAGCATAACAGAAAATTTTGCCAAGATTTCCACTTTCTTTATTCCGGTTAATGACAGCCTTGTGATTACAGAAGAAACAATACCTGAAAATAACCAGCTTGGTAATATCGAAGCTTCGGACCAGTTAGATATAACTGAAAACTTTGCGAAGACTTCTACTCTCTTTATTTCAGTTGATGACAGCCTTACGGCTACAGAGGAAATAACTCTCGAGAATAATCAACTTGGTGACATTGAGGCTTTAGATCAGCTAAATATAACTGAGAACTTTACGAGAGTATCTATCCTCTTAATTCTAGTCAGTGACGACCTTACAATTGAGGAAGATGTAATCCCTGAGAATAATCAACTTAATGGTATTAATGTTTTAGATCAGTTAGAAATTACTGAAAATCTTGGTCGTTTAGTTATGCTTAGAATTGATGTTTCTGATAATATTTTGGCAACCGAAGATATTATAGGAGAACTTAACAGCTTTGTTAGCGTTAATGACAAGGTAAGTATTGCTAGAAATATAGAAACCTATTTGCCCATTAGAGTAATTATAGATGACCAGCTTAATATTACGGAAAATGTTTTGGGTCAATTTTCTACTAGCAATATTAACGTTAAAGATGTCTTTACAATTTCAGAAAATGTTGTCTTGATGAATACTCAATTAGGAAGTATTAATGTTTCTGATGGATTAGACATCGCTGAAAGTTTAAAGAGAATGCTTATGGCACTGATTTCGGTTTCTGATACTCTTATTGTTGCTGACGAATTAACTGCTTTGATTTTCTATCCTATTTCATTAAGCGATGCCATCACTTTAATTGAAGATAGAACTGTTTTGCCTTCTGGAACAACAAGTGCTAAACTAGGCTTGATAGAAGGAAAACAAAAATCTTATCCATTAAGTAAAAGTAAATATTAATTATGACTTATTTAGAATTCATCTCAAAATTACGTGTGGAACTTAAAGATTTTGTTCATCTTCATAAAGAGATTTTTGATGGAGATGCTTCTACCTTAAATTTCATAGTAACTCATGTTCCGATTAAAGATAATTCTTACGTTGTTAAGGTAGGAGGAACTGAAAAAACAGAAACGACTGATTATTCTTTGGATAGAGATACGGGGATATTAACTTTTGTTTCTGCCCCTGCCGCTGGTTCAGACAATATAGAAATTACTTATAAGGAAATAAAGATTAGAGATGAAGATTATCTTGAGATTATCAATGACGCTATTGACCATTTCCAATGGAAGTTTTGGGAAATGGATATCGATGAAACCACTCTAACAACAGTTAAGCACCAATATGAATATGATTGCTCGGGCATCACTGGTATTCTTTATGTCCTGAACTCTTGGTATAAGGCCTCTTCTGGTTCTACGGTCTGGCAGGCAGTTAGTGGGTTGACTAATTGGAAATATTATGTCGGGCTAACAAAGCTTTATGTTAACCCAACCTTCGACTCAACTGGCCTAGCGATGAAATTGCTTTACCTGAAATCTTTTACCAAGGGAACTGCTACTTCTGATACTTTAGATGTTCCCGACAAATGGATTTTGCCCTACAAATATTATATTTATGCTAGATTCTATGAAAGGTTAATTCCCGAAAAGATTAACGAAACTACGGCAGTAACAACTCAACCTTCTTTTACTCCAGCTCAGGCAGTCTTCAATATAGCTCAAATGTATTATCAGAAAGCAGACGATGTAGCAAAGAAACTTGCTCCTCGAATACCTGCTATGCCGATTAAGCAAATACAAGACGGGATAGCAATGTAATTTTATGGCTGACTACAAGAAAAGTTTATACAATATCGCTTTAGGAGGCCAAGGATTTCTTCTTTATGGGACTCCGTTAGAGCCAGCAAGAACTTTAGTTCAAGCTCCCGTTTTCGGTACGAGATTTGCTTCGGGCGATAGAGATTATGCCGACTTGACTTTCTGGTGGTATTGGGCTCAAACTGAATGGGCTAACGGATTTAAGGATGAAGTTTCTTGGGCTAACGATGGCAAGTTTTATTATTCTACCAACATTAACACTTGGTCAAAATACGGGGCCATTAAGTTGACTTTAGGAACAGGGCTCCTTAAGACATTTGGAGATGGAGGAGAAACTGCTATATACTGCGGAGGATATGGTCGGGTAGGAGGAACCACTTACCATTTTGTAGGAACAAATAGTGATTCAGGAGGAAAACCTATCGTCTATCGTAGTACTAATGGAATAACTTTTACTAATATCTCTGATGGCCAGATGACTAGCAATCAGAATAAGGTTCATTACGTAAGACCTATTAATAATGTATTGTGGGTAGGGACAGAGGGATCAGGAAATACCAATGTTATTCTTTCTTACAGCGGCTCTGCTTGGACAGATCATAGTGCTGCCATAATAGCAGCAATGACAGGAAGTGATCTAAGCGAGAGCTATTCTATCGCAAGGGTAGCAATGGATGTTTATATAGGAGCAGAGGCAGGTGTTTACGACAGAGTTTCTTTAATGAAATACAGTGCTGGAAGTTGGAGTGAATTAGCAGCTTGGACAGACGGCACTAGTATTTTTGATATGATAAATTATCTAGGAGACGTTTATTATCTTAAAGGAAAATCAGAAGAATTGGTAGAATTAAGAGTTTGGGATGTAGAGAGTGGTTCAGATGCTTTGGTCCAAGAATTCAGGATAGATGATATTAGATTTTTAAGCACGGCTGGAAAACTTCTTCATGTTCTAAATGGAAAATTAGTTATCACTATTCCTTATAAAGAAATATGGGAATATAATAATTCAGCTTTGACAAGAATTTGGGAAAGAGATGAAAATAAACATAATCTTCCAAATTCAGCAGAGGTAGTGGGAAATATTGAAAGAGGAGGAATTGTCCACGATCACAAAATATGGTGGGCGAATCTAATGTATGATGGAAAGCAATTTTTTAATACCAAGAAAGACAATGTTAATTCTTCGATTTATCCTTTGTTTCCCCTTTATTCTAATCAATCATATCTTTGGTGGTTTAGTGGTTCAGATCCATTAAAGCTATATTCTGATTGTGGATATAAGGGGACAGCCGACAAAAACTTTCTTGTTTTCAATCAAGTAGATACAATTTCTACAATTGATAAATTATTTTACTCAGTCAATTTAATCTTTAAGAAATTAGCAAAAGACCAAAAGATACTTATTGAATATAGCATTGATGAAATGTCAAGCTGGGTTTCTTTGGGTAATGTAGATTATTCGGTAGATGGAGAAATAATTACTTCAAAGATTATTCATTTTCCAGAGAATACTATCTATAGCAAAATTTGGTTAAAGGTAAAATTAGAAGGAGATGGATCTAATACTCCTGAACTCTATGATATTTCAATGGCTTATTACCCACTCCCTTATTACAAACAAAGATGGAATCTGACTCTAAATTGTATTGATAACATTGTTTTATTAAGTGGTAAGGCCAAGGAACTAAAGAAAGGAGAAGAATTAAGAAACCTTCTGAAAATGTTTTGGAAGAATAGAAATGCTTTAGAGTTTCAGGATATAGATTATGCCGCTACGGCTATTAACGATGGAAGTGGTTTGACTGCTACAGCAACGACTGTTACGGTTGATTCTACTGCCTCTTTCGCAGAACAGGGAATTATTAGAATTGAGAATGAGAAAATAAAATATAGTGGGAAAACAGCAACGACTTTTACCGGTTGCACAAGACATTATGACGGAACAGTGGCTGCTATTCACGCTGATAATGTAGTAGTTTCAAATAGTTATAAAGTTATTTTAACCAATTACGAAGAGATTACTCTCGTAGGAGTCAAGCCTAAAATAAATGAGTTTTTAGTAACAGTCGAATTAGTAGAAATTTAATAATAATAACATGCCATTAAATTATTCAAAGCCAATCAAAAAGAAAGTTCCTGTCGCCCAGAAAGTAAGCAGTCTTTTTGCCAGAGGATTTTCTTTCATCTATCCAAGCACTCTTTTTGCGACCTTCCTACTCGTTGCCATTGTTCTGGCCTTCCTTCAGATTCAGGCCCCATATTTCTATATTGCCTTCGGGGTATTCATTGTGGGATATTTCGCAGAGAGAATTATAATGGTCGTTGGAAGATATAAATTGTATTCAAAGAAACCAAAAGATAAATCGAAATTATGAATGACATATCTCAATACTCAGCGATAGTGATAATAATGGTATTTCTTGTTAAGGAAATGTTTTCGTATCTTAAAACTTCAAAAGTTAAGAAGAATGGAAATGGAAACTACAAGGAAGAATTGATTTCAATCAATGAAAAACTTGGCAATCACTTGACCAAAGTCAACGGAAAGATAAATAACATTGAGAGAGAAATGGGTAGCGTTCAGAGAGACTTGGCGATTGTCAAGAATAATGTTAATGATATCAAAATTGCTTTTTCTAAGAAATAGAAAAACTCGGATTAACCGATCCGAGTTGAGTTTGGTGTTCTACCTCTTTGCCAAGAGTGACACCAACGGGGAGATAAATCTCCTAAACTTTGTTAACAACGAGATTATATCATTAAGGTAAAATAAAGTCAAGTGCTTGACAGATAAGTCTATATTAAAAAATAAATTATGAATTTTACAATACAATTAAAAAATCTAGTAAAGCAATTACGGGCTTTAATGTTGACTCTCCAGAAGCTTTTGAAAGCAAAGCAAGGGAAGAGTTTCGAGGAGTTTGCCCTAGCATTGAGAAAACGGGAAAGTAGCAATAATTATGATGCAGTTAATGCTTATGGTTATCTAGGGGCTTACCAATTTGGAATGGCAAGGCTATGCGATCTGGGCTTCACTGAAAGAAAGGAGGGGACCACTGGTTATTCTAATTCGATATTCCAATGGAAGACGGGATATTCTAAAGAATACTTTTTGAATCACCCAGATTTCCAAGACAAGGTTTTTAAAGAACATTGTATTAGTTTGATCGGTCAAATCGAGAGAAAGTTCTCACAATATCTAGGAACGCAGGTCGGAGGGATTAAAATAACTTTATCCGGGCTTGTAGCCGGAGCTCACCTTGGTGGAATTGGGGGAGTTGATGTGTTCTTAAGGGGGATAAGTGATTGTAGCGATGCTCTCGGAACGAGAATATCAAACTATATTGAGAAGTTTGGTGGATATAATGTCTAGGTAGTCTGTAAGGACTAAAAGTAGAAAAAACGGCTTATCAGATTCGTTGGAGTAGGAAGATAGGCAGGAAAATGTATCAATCTTCAATAGAAATCTAATCGAGCTGAAGAGGGGCAATCTGAGGCTTGTAGTGGAAGTAAGTAATTTTAAAGATTATGGTATATGGGTTTCGTCCGTATTCTGACAAAAAGATAGAAGAGGTTTGTCCTGTGTGCGGAACGACATTTATTAAGAAGACTTTTAATCAGAAGTATTGTTCTCTAAAATGTAAAGAGGATGCACGCCAGAGAAAAAAGAGGAGAGTTCGATGGAATTGAAAATTAAAAGGTCGAAAGGGAAACCATTTTAACCATTCGGTTAATATGGTCAAGTAAATAAAATTATAATTATGTTTTCATTAAAAGGATACAAAACATACATCGGTGCAGTTTTGGTCGTGTTATCTGGTCTGTTGTATTGGGTCGGAGCCATTGACCAAGTAGCATTTGTTAGTCTTCTAGCCATCTTTGGCGGAACAGCCACATTTGGATTCAGAAGTGCTATAGTAGAAAGTAAGAAATAAGTCTTGATTATAAAAGCCTTTCTTGTTAACATAGAATAAATCTAAAGGTCGGTTCTTAATTAACTAATCTTAAATTTTATGGATACTGACGAAGAAATTAAAGAAGAGGGAACAGAAGAAGAAGCAGTCCCGGCCGGAGAAGAAAAAACCGAAGAAGAAGAAGCCAAAGAAGAGGGAACAGCTGAAGAAGAAGTCAAGCCTGAACCTCCAGTTCCCGAAGAGCCCACTAAACCTGACGCTGTCGAACCCCCTCAAGAGAAAAAGGATTGGGTGGGAGGACACAAACTCTAACCATTCTGTTATGCTAGTCCGGCACTAACCTTTTTTACTGCTGGACTAGCTAAAATGGTATTATGACTATTGATGAATTTTCAGAAAATATCTTAAAGCTTTTCTTCCCCCTTTTCCTCGCAGTTAATTTTGTAAAACTTATCTTCTTTAAAAAAAGTAAATAGCATGAAAATAGGAATCACAGTCGGAGCATTTGACTTATGCCATTACGGACACTTCTTAATGTTCAGGGAAGCAAAAGAAATTTGCGATTATTTAATAGTGGGCTTACATACGGACCCCCAACTCGCCTCTAAGAATTACCGGGGGAAGAAGAAAGCCAAACCAATAATGTCTGCTCAAGAACGATACGAGGTATTAAGTGGCATTAAATACATTGACGAGATATTTCTATACAAAACAGAAGCGAATCTACTCAAAATGCTGAAAGAAATTAAGTGGGATGTCAGAATCATTGGTGCGGATTGGAAGGGAAAGAAATTTACAGGGTGGGAAATCAAAAGAGAAGTCTATTACAATAGCCGGAACCATAATTTCTCTACCACAGAGCTAAAGGAGAGAATAATCAAAAGCATAAAAAAGAGCCGCCAGAGTAAATAAAACCCTGACGGCTTCTTCGTAGGAGTTAGTCTGTATCTAGGGTATGCCCGCCAATATAATGGTGGGTTGTTTTTGATGCCTTGGGCTTTGCTGTGGTAGTTTCGGTGCTAGTAACTTTGGAATCGGTTGTATCGGAAGAGTGCCCCAATACCTTTTCTTCCATCGCTTTAGATTCGGCCTTCTCTTTCTCTCGATTGGCTTTCTTGATAGCCCTTCCCTTTTTTAATCTTTCAGTTAGAACTGCTTTTTGCTCTGGTGTTAGTTGTCTTTTTTTAGCCATAATTTTTTAATTATTATTTTATGCGATGACCTTTTAAGATTCTTCTATTATTGGTGCGACTTTCTCTTCTATTGATTTGATGATTCTCTCGGGGATCATCTCCGTTTTCCCAAAGTTCTTTCCTTTCTGAGTGCTTCTAACGGCAATCATCTTATCTCTCCCTGCCTCAGCGTCTGCCCTTTTCATCTCATTAGCCATTTTTATTGCTTCTCCACTAGCCATTGTATTCATTTTAGATTGACTGCTATGAGAAGGGGCCCCAGACATAAAGAAATAATCTGTATCAAGTTGGAGGTGCTTGCCACAGGCGGGACACTTCATCTTTCTAAGCCCTATATCGGTATTGTTCTTCTCTTTACTTTCAATGGAGAGCTTAAGGTGGCACTTAGAACAACAGAGATGATGAGTATAAGTCTTCTCTATTTCTTCCTTATTAGCAAAGTTTTTATCTTCTTCCATAATTTCTGATACCACTTTAATTTTACTACATTTTTCTTATCTTTCAAGAGTTTCTTAGCAATTCTCTTAAGAAGTTTCTTCATTCTTAGAGGTTGAGAAAATCGAACAGGGGGGTTCTTTTTTGACTGCTTGCCATTGGCTACGCTTCTACGCCAAAACTTTAAGATATTCCTAATCTTCTTGTATTGTTTCCAAGCCTTCTTACGCTTAAGCTTTTTATCGGGCCTAAAGTTTTTTGACATATTATTTAGAGATATAACTCCAAGCCTTGACTTTTTTATCTTGTGTGGAGAGATATACTCGGTAAAGTTCTTTAAACCATTTCTGGAAATGCCACTTAACATTGTCCATAGAATACTTTCCTATTGCTCTCTCTCGAATATAATTGTAATCTAAACCCTCGGCCGCCTTAGCCGCCTTGACAAAATCATCTAAAGTATTACAGACAAAACCTGTTCTACCATCTTCAATCGTTTCTGGAAAGCAAGCAAAATTCGTAGCAATAGCTGGTGTCCCAGAGAGTTGAGCCTCTACATTAACTCCACCAAAAGCTTCTAGGTAAAGAGTCGGAACGAAAACGGCTTTTGCTTTAGACATCAATTCTTTCCTTTGCTCTACATCAGCGTATCCTACCCAGTCGAGATAAGGGCTTTGGAGAGTCAGCGATTCGTTGGTTATTAATGTTTTTGTGACAGGGTCCCAAAACTTCATTCCTTGTCCGGCTATTTTAAGAGGGGTCTTCAGTTCTTTTGAAACCAAGTAAGCAATTTCTATCCCCTTGCGTTTAATCAATCTCCCCATAAAGAGGAAGTAGTCTTCTTTCTTGTCGCTAAACTTAAAGTCCTTCGGATCAAAATAGTTAGGGATAACTCGGTCATAGTTAGATCCATTGATAGACTTAAACGGGTGCTGACTTCCATAGGTAAAGTTCTGGAGATAAGAACTCTCGAAGGCTCTATACTTAGCATAAGAACCTCGGTAGCCAATCCCCGGCTCACAAGTTAATGCCAATCCTACACCATCATCAATCGGTTTGTGGTAGAACCCTTGCATTATCAAGAGAAAATCATCTGGTTTCTTCTTCTTGTTAATCTCTTGAATACATTTCTGGTAGAACTTGAGGGTGGTTGGAGTCTTTGTTGTATTAAAGTCGTGCTTAAATCCCTTGTCTTTCCAGTTATAGCCAAGCTCAAATCTGTTGTCGCCCTCTCCCCACTCTTCCCTAATATCGGCAAGGGAATGAGTCTGGATAAACTTTGTGCAGGGGACATCAGAGCCCTCGGCCCCATAGATATAGACCTCATGCCCCAGAGAAAGAAGCATTTGAGATAGTTTGTAAATCTTCTGGGTGAAGGCACAGGCCATATACTTCCGACTACACGGAAGGTGAACATAAGCTGGAATATGAAACCTAAAATGTGTTTTGTTTTTCATGGGTTGTTTAATTAAGGTTTTATTAAGAGGGTTCCACTCTTTGGGAGTTAAGGAACTTCTAATTGAACTGGCAAATAGGTGGTTGCTATTCTTGACAAATTGTTCATTTTTTTTATCAAAACCAGTATCTGAAGAAGCTAACATAGGGAGAGTCTTGGTGCTTAAATCTACGAAGGCTACCTTATCTTTATTCTTTAATACCTGATTGATGAAGGGGATTATTCCCGCCCCTCCCCATCGATACTTATGGTTGACAATAGCCCTATGCTTGCCTGTAATATCTTTCCCATCCATAACCCACTCAATGTCTAACATTATATCTTCCGCCAACCCTGAACCCTTCCTGACCATCACTCCGTGCATTGTATAATCTCCGTCTTGACTATTGGCTTTTTTGGGGACAAGCATTTCTTTATCTTTGGGAAGAAGAGATTGCCAGTCATTCATAGTAATGCTATCTAGTCCCATTATAACTCCGCCCTCTTTATAAACAGTCCTCCATATCAAATAATCAAACATCATTACACGCTTCCAATTCTTTTCCATATTAGCGATTGTCCCCTTAACATAGAAAGGCATACGAAAGGCTACCCGTGATATGTTTAGGGTAATGGGCTTAATCTCCAATCTTGAATCTTTCTCGAGAATATCAAAGTAGGGACTTTCCGGTCTTTCAAGAATATGAAGAACCACCTTATCTTTACAATGTTTCAGAGCCGTCATCACCCCAATATAATAAGGGTAGGGGAACTTCGGGCCAGTGCTAATAAAATGTATTTTCATTTTGTTGTTGGGAAAATTCCGTAATAAGCCTGCCCTCTTATCTGATGAGAGAATAATTCAACCTTTCCCTCTCCTCCCAACCATTTATCTAATTGTTGAGGAGAGAAACTAGCGGGGTGTCCCGCACTTTTGCGAGTATTAACCCACTCGAAGATTCTTATCAGCTTGCCTGCCTTTCTAGCATTCTGGATAATGAGCTCGGGATTTTCGGTATGAGGGAGAACATTATAAAGCCAAACCTCATCCCACCCTTCTTCTTTAATGTTTTCTCCTCTGTTTTGCTCAAAGTCAATTCCAGCACTAGCGTATCTAGCCCAAACCCAATTAGGGAAATCGATAGGATCTATAACTTTTGCCTTCTTAAACCCCTCGCATTTCAACAGCAGAGAAACGGGCCCTCCGCCAATATCTAAGACAGAACGACCGGATAAATCAAAGCGATAAGGGGTTTTAAGATTAGGGGAACGAATCAAGCCCATCTTTTGAGCATAGATTAGTTGCTTAGTTTCTTCTCCATAGGTATTAACACAATAGTCCCACCAAGCTTTCTCCCATTTAGTTGCTTTTTCCCATTCTTTGTTCATAGGCTTTCAAGAAAATCACACAAGTTTCTTTTCGGAGCCCACCCTTGCTGGAAAGCTCTCCTGGTGTTTAGGGAAATATACTCTTGTTCTTCTTTGGCTGGAGCATATTTTTTCTTTACTTTCATCGTGTTAGCAACCTCATTGACAGAAGTTTGAACACCTGTCCCAATATTATAAGTATTATTGGGCCAGTCGATGGCTTCTATCATAGCATCTACGACATCGTCAACATGAACATAATCTCTAGTATGAATTCCTTCTCCGAATATCTTTCCACCTCCCTTTAATGCCTTTATCAATCTAGTGGGCTTTCTACCATAGACATTTCCTAATCTTAGAATCACATAAGGATTACCAGAGTAGCGAATAATATGCTCGGCCGCAGCCTTGCTGGCCGCATAAGGAGATTGGGGGTGAGGGCTATCATCTTCTCTCGCTGATATTGCATTACCATAAACCGTAGCCGAAGAGGGGAAGATAATCTTGCTCGCTTTAAATCTTAGTATATTATATGTCCCGAAGGTGTTTGTTCTAAAGGTTTCTAGGGGGTCATTAAACGAATCATCAACAGAAGTGAGAGCGGCCAGATGGAAAATAATATCTGGCTTGAAACGAAAGAGCCTATCTATATTGGTATTGACCGTAATATCAGCCCCTGACTTAATGTCTAACAATAATATGTCATCTATCCTAAAATTTTCTTTACGGAGGAGGCGTTCGTAAAGATATGGACCGATGTAGCCATGATGTCCCGTAATTACTGCTTTCATTTGTTTAAATCAGAAATTTGTTTGAATTCGGCTTTAGCCATGAAAGAGTTAATGTAGGCGTTTAACGCTTGAAGCACTTGGGGAAATTCTCCTACAGTCACCTGCTCTCTTGTGAGAATACTAAAAATGTCTTTGGTTATCTTGTTAAATCTTTCACCGTGAGCATCGCCTATTTTTGCTGACCTCAAGAACTCATCGCTACTAGATGGAATTTTAGGTTGCATAATATTATTGTATTGTTTTTAATTATCGAGTTCTTCAACAATTCTTCCATAGGCATTACCGGGAGCAGTTTTATCTACTTCTAATCCCTCAAGAGAAACATAGCCATATCTAAAGAATTTTCCATCCCTAAATACCATAATTTGTTTTGTTTCTCCAGAAGAATTTACTCCCATTACAATAACCCCCGATGTAGTTGTTTCTAACCACAATCTAATTTCTACTTCTTTTTCTTTGTCTTTATCTGACTTAATTGTAAATTTCATCTTATTGTTATTTAAGTTAATTATTTTTTACCTTTCTTCTTGTGTATTCTTACAAATCCCCCTTCGGTTTTATGTTCTTCAACATACTTTACGCCAAGATACTTTAACAATTTATCAAACTTTCCCTCTTTCCCTTTATAATAAAAAGAGATAGGAGATCCTTCATAGAAGGGCTGGATACCAAGATATATTTTGCTTTGTTCTTCTAGCTTTTCGATTCTAGCAATAATATTTTTATTAAACATAATAATTTAATTACTTATTCATCTGGCGTTATTCGGGCCTTGAATATCGTCTTTAATTGCTCGTTTTTATCCTTAGCTATCCTGTAAATTCGGTTCTTCCACTTGGAGGCAACTTCAGCCTGCGTTTTCCCTTTGATACCAGTAATATGAGAGATATAGTTAGACCAGATAATTTCCCAATTCTCAACATAACAACCTTGAATAATTCTTTTTTCTTTAAGGTATTGGAATCTTAGTTTCTTTCTGGGATCAAAGACAACGCTTTCTGGCTTAGGTGGCTCAATGCCTTTTCGGATATAGTTAGTCATCGTAGTCACATCTTTCTCGTATCTTGCGTTAAGGTCGGGGTCACTCAGCTTAAGGGGGAATTCAGCAACAGTTAAATCATCTTTAGAGATATAGAAAATCCTACCTTCTGGGAGTCCGGTAGCTTTCATTTCAGCAAAACATTGAAGTTGATGATGAGGATATGAATCAGAGAGATAATCTTTCTTGGACCAGAACACTTGACTATTAACCGATTTTATTTCATAAACTAAATCTCCTAATCCATCAGGATACTTGCTTGACAAAAACTCTACTAATCTTTTTGATATTCTAGCCAGACTAGGCATTAACTCAAAGAGCATATTCGTTTGGAGGTCGTTCTTAACGGCTTCCCAATTAGGTTTCCCCCCAGCAATAAAGTCAGGCTTTACTGATATGGCTAAGTGCTTGTCATCAGCTGGTATCTGATACCACTTGTTATCAAACTTAAGTAGGCCTGAAGACATCAATACAAAACCAACCAACCTTTCAAAGAAATTGCCTGCCTCAAACTTTCTTAGCACTCTTTCTTCATAATCAAAGTCAGGAGCAATTCCTGTCATCTTAAGATACCTTTCATAATGTCCTTTCCCTAATTCCGAGGCCCACATC
>Ga0207997_1000521_pt1 | contig 19655 bp, 34 predicted proteins | sample AntAceMetag02UKN_FD_184777 | JGI IMG/M metagenome (GOLD analysis project Ga0207997, IMG submission 184777) | Saline lake microbial communities from Ace Lake, Antarctica - Antarctic Ace Lake Metagenome 02UKN (SPAdes) (version 2) | ecosystem: Environmental > Aquatic > Non-marine Saline and... | reverse complement strand
ACTTTATTAGAATGTTTCTCAATGAATTTTTTAGTTAACTTTTGATATTCTGAAATTAGATTCCAATCAACTTTATTAGAATGTTTCTCAATAAATTTTTTAGTTAACTTTTGATGTTCTGAAATGTTAAACCAAGAAATTTCTTTAGAATATTTCTCAATAACTTTTTCAGTTAACTTTTGATATTGTGAAATTAGATTCCAATCAACTTTATTAGAATGTTTCTCAATAAATTCTTCAGTTAACTTTTGATATATTGAAATGTAATCCCAAGAAATTTCATTAGAATGTTTCTCAATAAATTCTTCAGTTAACTCTTGATATATTGAAATGTCAAACCAATTAACTAAATCTTGATGTTTTTCAATAAATTCTTCAGTTTGTGGTTTTGTCCAATCAATCATTTTAAGACTCCTCTAAATATTCTATGTTTGACCTTCATCTCTATTACAACTTTAAAATTAATCGGGAAACCTCTTTCAGAACGGATTTTTTAAGTGCCACACTTTAACCAAACATGATCAACATACTTATCAATAGGCTGACCGCTATAATCCTCAATCTCTAAACGAATGTAATGCTTCGGATTACTTTGACATCTTAATTTGTCAGCAGACTTCGCAGCAAAAATAAACGCATGATTGTCACTAAGGAAATTGTCAGCAATTATCTCATGAGTACCGTATTCCTTAACTCCAGAATATCTATAATGTAAAGTCATCTTTTCAACCAACTCCAAAAACCAAGCTTTTGACCCTCTTCAACATATCCCTCTTTATGCTTCATAATCAAATGAGTCATTACTGGACTAATTCCACCAGGAGCATCCAAATACTCTATGCCAACAGCAGTATGATGAAACAACGCCCAACCACCACTCTTACCATAACGATTCTTACCAATGTTATATCGAAACATTCCAGGAATAAACTCACAAACTCTCTGCATAGCCTGTTTGTAATGAGCCTGATTTAATGCCTGCTCCTTCGTAGAATCAGAAAGAGTTAAACTGTCAAAACTCCTCATGTTCCCAGTATGTACCTTAATTATACTACATTCGACATCCACAAGATGAGCTACATCAGCGTTACCCTTCATCTTGCCATCCTTAGTTAAATGACCAATCATAAAACAAACACAACCAGTATCCGATACAACAGCCTTCAAATCATCCAAAATCTTCCTAATCTCAGATCGTTTCTCATAATCATCAATCATGTTAGCAGAATCAATGACTACAAATGCAGGAACCTCTTGCCTAATGTATTTTATGATCTGATCAATCTTTGTATCATCACTAACAAAAAATTTATGAGGATACTTAACTTCACCTGTCCACTGCTTAAACTCTTGAGGAGGAACCTCACCCTGAAAAACTAAAACTTTGCCTCCACGACGATTAATATTCTTAATGACAGCAATGCCAAATCGAGTCTTACCAACGCCAGGCTCACCACTTGCAAATACTATCCTACCACAAGGCATACCAAATGACTCGATATTACCATGCATCGTAGATCCAAAGCCTTTGTCCAGAAAATCAAATCCAGTACTAAGACGCAATACCTTAGTACTCTCAATGTCATTCAAACTATGTAAAGCCATAAAAATTTCCTTCCAAACCTATTATGAAAAGAGAAAGATATCGGGAATTAGCTTCTAATGAAGCGGAATTCGCACCGATATCCTCTCTTCTCCTTAAAAATGCTAGACTTACGCCTCTACAGTCTCAGGCTTGGCATTCTTCTTAGCAACTTTCTTAGCTTTCTTCGGCTTAGCGACCTTACGACGATGACCCTTAAGATCATTTGCAGGCTTGACGGTACGAGCTTCCGAGAAACCAGTATGCAACATGTACAGCGGCTGATCGTCTTTTCCCTTGAGAACATCGATGCAGGACTTCAACTGAGCCAACTTCTGACCATACTTGTGATTCCCACCAAGACGCTGTAGTACCGTGAAAGTCTGCTGAATACGACCATTCAGATCTTTCGGATTCTTTGCATCCTTTTTCGGAGGACGATTAGCGAAGAGCGACCATGCATCCGTATCCTGACGTTCGATCTTGCTCATGATCTTCTGCATCTCTGCTTTAACGTCAGAGAAAGTGTGAGCTTTGTCAAGACCAAGATTTATCAGAGCTTGGACTGCTCCATGATAGACACCACCATTCCGGAACGGATTCGGAAAATCGCCACCAGCAACCTTGCGAAGTTCCTTAAGTTCATTCGGCTTCAATGCGTAGCGACGAGGCTTACGCATCTGAACCTCGCCATTGATCTTACGACCAACGACAATATTTCGACGCTCGGATACCGGCTTAAACGACTCTGCTCGAACTTCACTGTCTTTCAATACTTTTGTAGCCATGATTTTTAATCTCCTTAGATTTTAGTTAGGACTACCTTTTAATGACATCAACATTTTGATGCCCTTCATCTCTATTATAACTTTTTTAAAAATCGGGTGATTACTTAAATGAAGCGGTGATTCGTCTCACCCTCTTAATCATCCCAAAATTTTGTCATACATAGTCCCACTTTAACAAAGATATAAAAAAAAGTTGCAAAATTAAGAGCAAACAGTAAAACAGCTAAAGGAGCAAATCCTTCAGACTTCTCCATACCATTATAGCTCATAAGACCAATTCCCCACCAACCTGAGGCTATCAGCATGCCCCACAAAAATATCATTACATTCTTCATCTTTTTCTACCTCTTAAATAAATTTTCGCAAATATAATTTTTTTAAAGGATTTTACCCTTTTCTAATTTAAATTAAACAGGTATGTTTAGTTTAAATTTAAAATCAACTTCTCTTCATCCATATCACAACTTCTTATCCAAACCTACTTAAAACTTTTTCCCCCCGTGTGAAACATAGTTTGAAATCTTCCTAAAATTAACATAAACTATATATAGAATCAAGAGTTATGTTAATTTTTAAACAGATCGCAAAAAAGAAAAACTATCTATACATCATTTTCTTCCTTATATTCTATATTAGCTATCAATGTTAAAGCTATTATACATTTAGTAATACCCTCAAAAGCATCTATTGGCGGTTTATATCCCATTATTAAGAAACCATATGCTATCTGTAAATCAGCTAAGATCAAACGTCTAGTGTTTAACCTGTCAGCAGCAGAGATATCATATTCAAAGTTTACAAACTTAAAAGAACTAGGCCATAAGTCAGTAAACAAATCTTCACCAGGTATAATACCAAATATATCATTTATGTCCATTTCTCTAAACCTTAAATAAATTTTCGCAAAATAATATTTTTTTTAAAGGAATATGACCATTCTAAGTTTAAATTAAACACCTGTGTTTAGTTTTAACTCAAAATCCACTTCTCTTCATCTATATTACAACTTTTAAAATAATCGGGGAAACAACCATCTACAAACTTTTTCTCCCGTGTAAAACATAGTTTGAAATCTCCCTAAAATTAACATAAACTATATAGAATCAATAGTTATATCAATTATGAAACTCTTCTCTAAGAATCTCTATCAATGATATCTAGACGTAAAACATCTAACTCTCTTTTATACTGCTTAGTAGCAAACTGATACCTCAACTCTTCATTCCTTCACAGTAAACGTCTCACCACGAATGATCAATCCCTCACGTAACCTGTCTAACTGCTTATTCCTACTCATAATTCTATTCCTTTAATCTAAATTTTCGCAAATTAAAATATAATCAAAAAAACTTTTTCTCCCGTGTGAAATATAGTTTGAACTTCTTCAAAAATTAACATAAACTATTTATAAATCGATAGTTATGTTAATTTCTCTCCCTGATTCCTGTACGGCGTATTTCTACTATAAATGTTACCCCAAACACAAGGCCAGGCCGCTCGACGCTTCCACTCCTTACGATAAGCCTTCTCTACGTCAGGATGTCCTTTAGGCAACTTTAACTCAGAACAAATAGACTTCATAACTTCGTCTCTAACCTTCTCAACTCTACCACGTTTACATTTCGTACCAGCAACCTGAGCAGCAGATAACATAATACGATATTTCTTGACCAAACGTATCTCTTTCTCTGTTAATCCAGTATCATTCTGTAAACGACGCATCACCTTACCCTCATCCTTATTCATGATATGTTCATCAGGAGAAGCCAGTCGCTTCCGCTTATCACGAGAACCTTCACAAGAATCATCATAGTTTTTGTCTGTATAAATACTCATTTTTTCAACCCTTTAAAACAATTTTCGCAAAATTAAAATATAATCAAAAAAACTTTTTCTCCCGTGTGAAACATAGTTTGCAATCTCCCGAAAATTGACATAAACTATTTATAAATCAATAGTTATGTCAATTATGAAACTCTTCTCTAAGAATCTCTCTATCAATGATATCTAGACGTAAAGTATCTAACTCTCTTTTATACTGCTTAGTAGCAGCAACCTGATACTTCAACTCTTCAGTCATGTCTTTAATAACAACACAAGACCTGTTTATCTCATCATTTCTTAACTGAACAACAGCTTTCAAATCTTTTATAACAGAATTATTCCATTCCACCACATTCTTATGATTTTCACGAGTACTTTCAAGCTTTTTAGTTAAATTATTCAAGTCCTTATCAGAAACCTGTCTCTCATCCAAAATTTGATTACGCATAGAAACAATAACCATGCCAATAATAGCTATAAGTCTATCTCTATCCTCAGCAGTATCAATCTTAGGATATAATCTGTTAAATCCTAATGTAGCTAAAGATACTGGAGTCTTACCTGGACGATTAATAACAAGCTGTTCATTAAATCCTGCATGAACCATCTCATAATGCAAAGATTTAAAAAACTTCTTGTCCTCAATTCTATTTTGAGATAAAGTAAAAAGCTCTTCTTTATACTCGTTGATCACTCTTAAAGCATGCGATACTGGATCTTCATCAACTCCAGGAGCATCATTACCTTTCAATCCATCACGTAACCTGTCTACCTGCTTATTCCTACTCATAATTCTATTCCTTTAATCTAAATTTTCGCAAAATTAAACAACCATCAACAAAACTTTTTCTCACAGTGAAAATATAGTTTCAATCTTTCCAACATTGACATAACTTCTTTATAAAATCAAGAGTTACATAAATTATAAAAAACAATGTCCAAGCATTAGCAAAAAAGAATAACGCCCACAAAAATTGAAGTCCACTATCCCACTCACTAATAGGGATATCTATAATAGATCCATATGCCCACCATCCAGATGTTATCACAGCAGACCACAACATACATAATATCTTAACCATCTTCTTCTACCTCAATTCCAAATTTTCACAAAATTATTAATCCCCTACATATACATTATAACTTTAAATAAAATCGGGAAAAGAAGAAAACCCTATCACCATCTATCTATAGATACCCTCCAAATATCCCACACTCCCTCACAGAGCAACTAAATAACCATTAGATACCCTCAGACCCCACTCTAAACAAATGATAGCTTAAAACGACTCACACGCGATGAACAAGTAATAAACATATAATGATAGCAAACAACCAATGTATCCACATCTCTTCGACCTTTCAATAAAAAACGAGGCAACAAGGATCTCTCCCTGCTGCCCAATGAACCTTCGAAATAATCTACAGTTCAATCAAAGTACTATTGACTTTACGTTTGATCAGCCTCGTAACGTCACTGAACTCGTTATAGTTGCTAATTATATAGATAGTATACCATAAATAATATCACAAACATTCAATAATATTATGTTTATTTTAAAAAAGAAGCAACAAGAATTTCTTCCTGCTGCCTCTAAGTCTAAGGAGACCTATAAAAAACAACTAACTTATACGCCAATATAACATATATCCTAACACAAATCCCAATAATTCCAAAATTATTAAAGTTTTTTATTTCGGATAAAGATTATTTCTTAATCGGGATTATTAAATCTTCCCGAAATTAATTTGACATAAATCAATTAAGAGTAGTGACTTCAGTGCTATAATTAATATGACCTAACCCATTTCAGTGCTATAATTAATATGAAATCAGTAATTCAGTGCTTTGTGAATGTTAAACTTCTTAATCGGGAAAAATAAATAATCCCGATTAAGAAATAATCTTTATCGATTCGATTATTGAAATTTGAGTGCTATTCTATATGAGTGACATAGTTTATGTGAATATTCTCAGAATTAAAGTGTAATTAGACAGGTGGTTAATTTTTCGATACAGAGAGGTAGGTAGGGATGAATAGGGATGAGGTAGGGATGAGGTAGGGATGAGGTAGGGATGAATAGGGAATGATGTTAATTTTTCGATACAGAGAGGTTATTTAGAATGAATAGGGAATGATGTTAATTTTCTGATACAAAGAGGTGAAAAGGATACGGGAGGTTATTTATGGTGTAGTAAGGATGAGGTAAAAAGAATAGACCATTATTAAGGTATCGTTAGGTATTTCGGTGTTATAATGAATAAGAGTTTCCATTTATCCATGAGAAGGAGTTATGTTTATACAACCGATTGATTTCTGTCCAGCAAATAGATTTGATAATATAGTTAGCTTGTGACATGGAGATATTTTCTGCCCAACATCTTGCTATATTATCCCCATTCCCTACGAAATGAGAGTATGACATATTGAATCTTGTTTTCATTATCATTTTCATAATTCAGTGCTATAATTTCCTTCGGTGATTTGGTGTTATGTATTATGTATGTATTTATAGGAGCTAAAAGAGATATATGTTGTCCAGCAGTAGTATCTATTCCCTGTATGTAATGATATTTGTGACATATGTTTTCCTATCCCTCTTGAGTTCCATTGTGAGTATGTTTGTCCTATGGGGTTTTGTGATCTTGTATCGCTGAAGACAGAGGGTCTTGACATAGGTATTGCAGTTGTTCTGTTGATTATTTTCATTGATTATTTTGCGAAAATTTAAAGAGGAAAGAGGTTTGTAATTCCTTGTTCTAATGCGGTTTTGGTGCTACACCAATAATTCATTTCCTAGCAGTTTGACATAGCATTACATCTATTTGTTGTTATAAAGGAGTAGGGATATTTTGTACTGAAGTTTAGTGACAGTTCAGTCTTGGTATTAAATAGTTTTGATACTCTGTAATATCCGGTGTTGACGGATTTTGGTATTGCATGTGATCTTGTGATAATTTTCATTATTTTTGCATTTTTTAGTTAGGGTTATAAATTTTGGTGTTATCCTATTCTAACGATATAGGTTGTTATTATTGCTTGAGCTACTTATTATTATTTTGTATGTATAGGAGTTTATATCTTTGTGAGGAGAAGGAGTGTGTAATGAATCTATTTGTATTCTGAGTGAGGGTTTGAGTCATTTTTGAAATACGAGAACGGATTCCATCTATGGTTTCTTGCTCTTCTTGATTGATGTTCTCTTGTTGTTTGAGACATAGGTATTGCTGTTCTGGTGATTATTTTCATGGTAGTTTCTTGTTTTTCGAGATTTTAACTAAAGGGTATTTTTTAGGTATTTCTATTTTTGGAAAGTGGCTATTTATTTCCATTTGTTCAACGTGTTCTGTAATTACTTTAATCATTGAATTCGCCATAGATTTCGTCAATCGGTCTTCAAATGCATTTTCTGTTGAGTCATGAGAATGTGTTACGCATGAGGATGTTTCGAACATATTTATTCCTTGCGTTGACATTGATTTTGGTTTTGCTGTTCTGAGTATAAATTTCATTTTGCGTTTTTTTGGTTAGGTGGTTGAATTTTGGTTTTATACTGATTTCGATATACTTTTACTGAAAGCTTTTGAGTTGTATATTAATCATTGATTGTCCATAGTGAATAATAGAGTGATGGTACATTCCTGAGTCATGATCTGTTACTTGCGTTATTATATTTTCTCTTTTTGGCATTTTTCTCCTAAAAAGCATATTCTCTGTAACTACTATTTCGTGATTTTCGTCTATGAATCGCGTTTAATGATTGAATGTTCAGATATAGATTATCTGCATATTGAGACATATCATATCCGTTTGTCCAATATGATCTGAATATGTGATCTGTACCGATATCAAAAGATAGTGACAAAGGCTCTGCGTTTGCTCTAATTATTAATTTCATATAACTCGTCCCATTCTACTACAATCCCGTCCCAGTCAGTGTACTGCGATTCCCAAACATAAGGAGCACTAGCACTACGAACTGTTCCGTTTAAGTTTCCTAATGTCGAATAGTAACGGTCTCTTGTTGTTTGTGAGACTGCATCCCAAGCATATTAAATCTTTCATGATCTCCGCAAGTCGCAGACATTGACCATGATTGTGAACAAGCTGCCATGCTATTATTCTTCGATCTTTGCCATCTTATTGCCGTAAATCGTTCGCCAAAAGACATAGAACGGAATTCACATCCAACTATGAATTCTTTTGGTCTATGCATTGACATAAACTTAGCATTTGTTTTAAGTATCATTTTCATCAATTTGGTGCTATCGGTGGTCTATGTAAAGACCATTCAGCATAAGATTTTGATCTTTCTGCTCTATTGTTTCTCGAACACGATCTAAATGGACCAGATCCATATCCATCCACCGAAGATATTTGATCCGTGTGTTGATTGTAATATTTTTCCTAATCCAATAGTTGACATAGGATTCGAGTTTGCTCTTGTTGTTATCATCTTCATAGTTATATTATATCTTAATTTGTTGTCACTCTTTTTCTAAACTATATGATCTTGATTCAGACCAAGAGAATGAACAGACATTATTGTTACAAGACCAGAGACGGTCGTTAATAACAGCAAATTCCCATTGGTCTATCATTTTTAAACCTTTAGTATATTTGGAAGATCTATATTTATTTAATTGTTGGGACATTGGCATCGCATTTGCTCTTGTTATCATCTTCATTTTAAAAACCTTTTTGATTTATAATTGCCAATTCTCATCCAACAAGAGCTATATCCGAAGTTAGATAACGATCTAATATTTCTATAAAGTCCATTCTGAGACGAAGTGAACCAAATAAAAGGAGAAGACCAGCCATCTCCGTCTATATTCCAAGTAGAGACAGACACTTGTGTTGCATTCGCTCTCATTATCATATTCATAATTTTATGCCTTTTTTGCGAAATCTAAATAAAAATTTATATGTTCCTTATTATTACATATGCGAATATATCTAGATATATTTATGTTATCATTGGCTATGTATTCTTCCCATTGCCCATGATCTGTTTATATCAAATCTTTCATACCATTGCGACCAGTGCCCGTTTGCTCCAAATGCCTTAGCTCTACCACTATTTAGATGAGATACCCAACTTCGCGTAATCTGATAAGAGGGACCAGGAGTTCCTGCCACACTCATTGCTATCGCACTTGTTCTCATTATTATTTTCATAATTTTATATTTTGCGAAAATTTAATAAACATTTATCCTCTCATCGCTATACGCTCCTCTTGCTGATAATTCCGACCAAGATAAACTTCTCCATTTAAACTCATGCATGCTACTAGACCATTTGTTCCCTAACCCAAACGAATGAGATGAATAGTTTGAGTAACACCACCGAATTCTTTGAACATGCCAAGGATATTCTGTATGACCTCTTTCAGTCATTGGCATCGCATTAGTTCTAATTATCATTTTCACTGTAATACATTCCTCTATCCCAAGACCTAGATTTATCAATATTTGAATACATATCCCCTCTCGAATAATCATTATCTTTTTCGTTAAACGCTATAGAATAGTGACAAAACTTTTCTGCCTCTGATATGCAGTTTCTTGCTCCCCGAGACATCGGTTCTGAATTTTTAAATATCATCTTCATTTTTCAACTCCTACAGTTCCCTAAATGAGTTGACCATGATCTATTCTGTTGCATAGGAAATAAACTGCATGACAATATCATATTTGCACTAAAATTTCTCGAACGATCTATAGAAAATAATATTGATCTATTTGCTCCGTTTAAAGATTTACGTAATCGCAACCCTACTTCTCCCATCGTAAATATAATGTTAGAAACAGACATAGGCTCTGCATTTGTTCTTAATATATTTTTCAAAATATGGAATTCCTATAAAAAGAACATTTTTGTTTAGAATCCCACGATCTGCTACCTTCTAGATTTGCAGTAGAAGATGAATGTTTTGAACTATATGATTGACTATAGCCTGAGGAACATCTATTCCCATTAGAACTTTTATATTTTAACCGTTCATTTCTAGACATAGCAATTATATTTGATTTTAATATATATTTCACTCAGCAACCTCTTCTAAGGGACACCATTCAGGAATCTTTATTCTTATCGGATCAGAACTTTCTTGATACGCATCTAGTCCTCTAGCACCTGTTACATCACTATGAACGCAATAGAATGCAAAATCACAACGAAGGTGACAGCATTGGTGACATCCGATAATATTTTGAGTTAATTTTTTGATGAGACCTCTTCGCCTAAATAGCTACAAAAACCGTGAAATTTTCTGTGAGAGGAAGTTTTAATAGAAGTGTTTCTACCCATCCAAAAAGAAGAAAAAGAATTATAAGAATTGTTGGACATACGTAGAGACAGATTCCATGAGAACGAAGTGCCTGAAACGAATAAAATAGTACGATTAGTTCTCATTATCATTTTCATAATTTTATTATATTAGATTTTTTAAGAACTTTTTGAAGGTAAAACGACATTTATTATTTAATATAAAATAATGGCAAACCATAAATTTATTTTCATACACATTCCTAAAACAGGAGGAACAAGTATCGTTAACTCATTAGTCAAAAAAGGATTAATCATAGGACACGACGTTCGTAATCCAAACTTTAAATACTTAAAAAACAGGAATGATAGATCAAACTTTATTTTTACTTTTGTTAGAAATCCTTGGGAAAGACTAGTTTCCGCTTTTTACTGGTTAAACAGAGAAAACGCTGGTTTGGATACTGTAGACAAAAACAAATACATCAAAAAATATAATGGCGATTTTAATCTATTTATCAAAAAAGGGTTTCTAGACGATTCCCTATTCAACCAGATGCACTTTAAACCTCAGTACAAATGGATCTGCGATGAATCTGATAATCTCATTGTAGATTTTATAGGACACTTCGAAAACCTACAAAAAGACTTCAATGTCGTATGCGACAAAATAGGAATTAACCAACGCAAACTTCCACATCAAAATAAAACTGATCACAAGCCATTTAAAGAATATTACAATAAAAAAACCAAAAATATAATCGCTGAAATATATAAAAAAGATATTGAATACTTTGGCTACAAATTCGATTATAGTTTTCCTAAAAAGAAAAAATCTAAAAAACGAAGAAAAGGTTCAATCAAAATCTTCTTTAAAAAGTAGCGGCACTAGGCATTGAACCTAGTTGATCGGCTTATGAGTCCGATGCGATTGCCAAAACCGCCCTACCGCCCTGTTATTCTACATAGAAGCTTCTACTTCTTCCATCGTTTTATATTTCTCATCAGACATACTCCACGGACTCTCGCCAAACTGATCCTTCAGAGAATATTCTTTCCTATGGATCTGATCTCCAACCGCAATGAAGACTTCAGAACCTTCTGTTATATGAAACGAAGCGAGAAAACCTCGTGGGCTTGCCCCGAGGATGAATCGGTTCATTAAAAAAATATTAATATTTTTATTAAAGGTTTTTATCCTTTTTGCCGATATATAATATAGTTAAACAGCTTTTTTATAACTGAATAGAGTAACTGGTTTCAAAACAAATTCCTTGTTTTGAGTAAAACTCGTTAAAAGGTTTAAGTTCTTAAACTTTAAAATACCGTAGGACATACGGGAATTTACGCTTCTGGAGATAATGTTAGACAAGTTTATTTTTTAATAGGTTTGCAGTTGTCGTTGAAGGAAGAAAAAGAAATACAGTTAAAGCTGTATGAAGCCTCTAGGCTTGCCTAGAGGAGCGTCACGTACGTTCCATCCTCAAACTGAGAATGATTCTCTAAAGCCTTCTCAAGCTCTGCAACCCTAGACTGCAACTTTTCGACAAGTTCAGAACTCACAACATAAACATTATCTGAGACTCCAATATCAACTACCTTTAGATCTTCTCTTTGAAAAGGAGATTCCCCATCATTGTAGCATAATTCTATGGTAGCATTACAGTCTCTCTTCTCAAATCTATCTCGCTCCTTCTGCAACTTAGCGATACAATCATCCGCAACAGTAACTTCAGCTTCAACAGCTAAAATCGCTTGAATTAAAACTTCTCTCGGTACTCCATCAAATCGTTTACTCATTTTCTTTTTCTTCTTTCGCTGCTTGTGCTGCTTCATGGGTGGAATAGAAAACTGCCCAATCCTCTGGTATTAGCATCTGCCCAGAATCTATTGAATGAGCACATTCAGAAGCAACCGTTGTTGGACCATAAACCCTAAACGAATCAAATCGCCAAAGTTCAAGTTCAGGAGTAATCAGAACGCCATCAGCAGTATGAGGCAATTTCTCCACAATATCTAGTTTCTTCTCAAGTTCTTCTATCTTTCTAGAAGCATACCATGCTAATTCACTCTTAGGTTCTCCAGAATCCATCAAACGTTTATATAAAACCTCTGGTGGTGTCGCATTACATGAATTATAATCTTCGCAGTTCTTAATCATTTATCTTTCCTTTGGCGAAACATTCTATGATATTTCTTCCAAATCAACATTCTCATGAACAGTGGGATATCATATCTATCTCCAAACCCATTATCAATACGTCGCATGATATTATACCACTCAAGTTCTCTACCAGAGAAACATTTTCGTGCAGCATTAGATATCGCTCCGTCTGCATACACACACTTCCTGCGAAGAGATCGATATATTGACCAAAATGCTTCCCATTTGTCACGTACAGTTGGTGTTAATGCCCATTTTGCAAAAAGTAGACATTGCTTATCAGTTGGAACCCATTTTTCAGATACTTCACTCATTATTTTTTCCTTCAAAGTACATCACCAGCCTCCACCTACGATATCAGTACTAACCCAAGGACCATCCCAACGTTCACAAACAGAACATTCTCTTCGTGTAGTTGAAATTCCCGATCCCCAACTGCTGTGACTATCAGTCTGCCCATGTGGTACACTTCTAACTTCATGCTCAATGCCAGCTTTTAGACAATGTTCACAATTGTAAAGATTAAACTGTAATTTTCCATCTGCATTTCTTTTTGTCGTAAAGTGACCACGTTCTTTTTCTAACTGTTTATCTTTTTCTTGAGGCCAGTCCCACTCGGCATCTGGCAAATCTGCAACTTTCAAATTCTTAAAATATTCTTCAGCTTCAGAGGATATTTTTTTATAGCAAAAATCGCAAAGTGTTTTTCCATCAGCAAGCAGATGCCATCCATCTGTATTTTGGTGCCCTGGACTATCGCATTCATCACAAGCCATCAGAATACCTTGATCTATAAGATCTTGACATTCATTGCAATCTTCTATCTTGCAGTCTCGCCAATCGTGATTATCTTTATCACTCATTTAATGCTCTATATGCAGCTTTAATTACTGCTTCGCCTCGTGTCGTAGCGAACCCCTCATATTCATATCCTCTTTGACTAAAACGCACATAATGTTCATCTGTCTCAATTTCTGTAACTCCTCTAATCCATCCATTGTCTAACATAGCATCTACTAACATGTCTCTATCTTCAGATTTAATATCTGGTTGAAAAATTCCATTTCGTTTGCCAACAAGTTGACTATCTTTATAGAACACAGTAATTGAAGGCAAATTTTTATGCTCCCATCCCCATAATTTTTGAGCTATGAATATAATCCTGTCCTTGTTTGTTAATTCATCCATTTATTTCACTTTCACTTTCAAGTTTTTCTATATGAGCATGAAGATTATTAATCTCGTCAATTTGATTATATCAATTCTCGCATAATCTCGCGTTTAGCTGTAGTTTTTTCTTTTGCGTTTTTTAAGAAGTCTCGTTCTTTTTCGACGGTTGCAATTGTTTCAATTAGAAACTCTCTGGAATCGCCCTCAAACCTGTCAAATATATCGTCTGGTTTCAGTTGGGGCTTTTACAAGCCCCTTCCTTTAGGGAGGGGTAGTTGACTTTCGGTTACTGCCACCTCTGTCAATAATGCTGTGGCTACTGCTAAACATAAATAATTGATTCCGCTTCAGCACAATTAAAACATACACCCATTCTCGTATTATTGGCTCCACGATCTTTTCCACATACCTTACAAGCCATCATTTTCCCCCATTTAATACAGTATCAATGTCAATCAACAATTGAGGATCAGGACTATATTCATAAGTATCTCTCGCAGCTTCAAGACCTTTCTTGCACGCCTCTAATACGCTCTCAGCAGTTAAAGGAATAGGTTCAATAAAACCATATATACATAAAAGATTGGTTTTGGGACCATTAAACATAGTAATTTGCTGTCCTTTTGGAACAACCGCTAATGCTTCAGTTCCTGTTTTTATCTTTTTGCAAATATCTTTAAAAGATGTTGCAATAGTAGATATTTCACATGCATCGCATTTAAACCAAAGGGTTGAGTTAGTATCGTAAACGCGAATTAAACCTTTACCGCAAAGCGGACATTTTTCTATCGATGGTAACATTTATTTTCTCCTTATTGATAGTCACCTAGGACATGCGGCCACTCAAGAAATTCTTTCAAAGCATTCATTCTCGCCGCATTAGTTTCACTATATCCATATCTATAAGCAATCACGATAAACTCATCTTCACGACTCGCCTTCCAATCATTGCTCATGTCTAAGGAATAGTCATAGCCATCTTTTTGTTTTGATGGTTGAGGTACAGAACAACATATTGCTGCAACACGCTTGACTGCTACCGGAATCACATCGTCAACTTCGGATTTAGCCCAATCATTTAAGAATTGTGGGTGCGTTTTTATCTTTATCTCAAACATTTTTGCTCCAAACAGAATTTAAGAAACGGATGACGCGAAATCGCACGCCATTTGTTTAGCGTCAGCAACAGTTTTGGCAGTCCATTCGCCTCTACCCCAATCAGAGGGATATGGAGTAAATACACCGTTAATTGTTGAACGTAAATCTTCGTTAGGAATATTTTTAGAGTACTTCCACGATACATAAACACCAGACACGCCATCTTCAACTACAGCCTTAGCTTTTATCTGCTCTCGATTCGCATCCGACCAGAACCGCTTGCAATCTTCGTGAAAATCTCGCTTATTGGCAGCTTGATAATGACAGTCGCCTTTCTTGCATGTCGATCCTATTTTAAAACCATACATAGCCCTGTGACTCCAACCATACCATTTACCATCTTTTGAAGAAAAACCAATAGATGATGTGCTATGATCTGGTTTATTTACTTGCGGTCTAATGCCTCTTTTAACGCATAGACGGTAAGCTGTCTTTGGATCGCCAATAAACCCTCCATCAAGGTCATAAGCCATTGTCCATTCCATAGGCTCATCCATACTGGGATCTTCAATCATTTCTTTACGCAACACGTAACCAGCCTTAAACACTCGTTCACTAATAATTTCTACTACTTTCATAATTTTCTCCTATTGTACGACTCCTATATTATACTCTATTTCTTTCCACAATTTAATTCTTTTTGCCAAATTAATAAAAATTCTGGTTGAATTGGACCTATCAGTTCCCCTACAACTTCTCCATCAACAACCACCTGAGTAACAGGCAACTCATCTATCTCATATTCTTCACATAGATCATCATTATCTTCAGCTTCAGCATCAATAAAAACAAACTCTATGTTTGCTTCCTCAAGAGCAGGAAGATATACTTTGCATCGATCACAATCGTCTGAACCGAATACTCTTAAAATCGAAGATATTTTCATAGTTAAGTAACTGTAGCGGTCAATTCGTGGAGCGGGATTCGAACCTATTGCTTGATCTTTCGCAAGACATTGTACAGTGACTTGTTTCCAAAAAAGCTGCAACATCTCATCTACCAGATGAGGCTCTAGCCAATGAGCTTGCCACCCATATCATTATCGACTAACCATTAGGATCTGGGTCGCTTCTTAACCCAGTCATCTATATTTTAATTAATCGTTTACGAGAAGTCATCCCAAGCAATACTAATAATGCTATTGTGCTCGATTCAGGCGTCACAGTAACTACTGGTAACTCGTTGAAATTATTACGCAAAATAACGAAGTCATCAAGGTCTACAATACCATCATTATTGAAGTCTGATTCTTCTGCCGAACTGCCAAATTGACGCATAAATATAGTATATTTATCATCGTTTATGGTAAGTATAGTATATTCATCTACATCGTAAAAGTCATAATCTAATGTATAATTTCCTTCGAAGCGAATATCATCGGTGCCATCAATTAATGCTAAGAAACCCTCTAACGTATTAGCGTGCCCTTTAATAGCCAATTGACCACCACTAGCAATAGTAACGTAGGAATGATTGCACTCATGAACTGGATCGGGCGGTTCTTGCGGTTCGGACCACCATGGGATACCAATTGCAATCTTATCTGCCCGCACCATACCGCCGTTTTTGATATGAAGTTTAGCGTATCCACATTTACCTACATTTAATGTGCTGGCTTCTAATAATGAACCTTGACCATCAACAGTTACCGTTGCCGTAGTATCTCTCGTATCAGCAAGAGTACACCACAAAGTACCTGTGATGACTTGTCCACCATTGATAATATCTAACATCCCTATAGATTGCGGAGCAGTGGCAATAGTTAAAAAAGAATCAAGTAACCATGTAGACCCATTCACCATCATCTCGCCGTCACCAAAATACCCAATATATCCACTTTCACCGGAAATTATCGTCCCGCCAACAACCTCCACTCTGCCTGTGCCACGGAAACCAATATCTAGTCCAATGCCCATCCCCCAGTCAGTCCCTTGAATTCTCAACAGGCCAACCCCCCTTCCCGATCCTACTGCAACACTACCCGTTACTAGATTCGTTGTTTCCGTTATAATCAGATTGCCCTCCCTATCCCCCCCAACCCAAATAGTGGGAGGCTTAAATGTTGGCCACATGCCATTAATCCACAACGACACAATCTCTGGTACAGTTGGTTGGACTCCGTTGATTGGGTCTGGCTTGGGTCCAACATCGCCTTCAATGATCATGTCACCCAAACTTGCTGATACACATTCTAATATAATAATAAATAATAAACCAAGTTGTTTAATCATTGTAACTCCAAAATTTTAAGAATTAGGTTGCGGGTCACTTCTTAACCCATTCATCTTCGACATAGCCCCAATCGCCGGACTGCGACGTATCTTCGTTGAGTCGATAACCGAGCCGCCACTATCACACTCAACAAGCACATAACTCGAACCGCCCTGCACAGTCTGCCCAGGGACGATTTTCACCGTCCCGGCAGTCCCCTGAAGATTGACCGAATCAACAAACGCAATCGCCCCGGTTCGCTCGTTAATCACCGGTGTGCCGATTCGTAAACTATTTTTGTTGGTACCCGTTAGTGTTATCACGTGTTCAGCAAAATTGCAAGTGATCGGAACGAGTTCAACGGTGTTGTTTTTATCGGTTTTGCGATAAGCTACGGTGACGATTTGAAAAACGCCCGGAGACATTTTACGAGCTAACATCGCAAATCCAGTTCGAGCATCAGCCTTTCCCGTGGGATAACGCTGCTGATCTTTCTTCAGATAGTAAGGCTTCGCCTCGGAATAGATGTGCGTGTCGTCGTTATCATCGACAAAGATCTCAAGCTTGTCCGATGTGACTATCTCTTGGGTGAGCATCAGTTCGGAAACAACCAGAGCGTTCTCGCACATAATAGTACCTAACGTACTATTATGTGAGACTCTATTGAATTCCATTGCAGCAGGAAAGATTGCAGCGACCATAGCCATCCCAATTGCAAGAATGCCCAAAGCAACCAGAATCTCAGCCAACGTAAAACCTTTTCTTGAATTAGTCATTTTAAAGATCTCCTAATTAGATCGTTTACAGGAAGGATATAAGTCACCAGTAGTAGTTACTATAAACCATAGCATCAAAGGTTACAACAATTATCGCTAAAATAATTTGCTTGATCATTATCTACTCCTAATTCGTAGAAAGATAAACAAAACTATTCGACTCAACTATATTACATCTTTAAATAAAATCGGGAAAAATCTTTTAAAAAAGCGGACGACCTCCAGCCTTGATTACCTAACTCTCAGCTTCCATCCAGACTGATTTCTTATATGCATCTGATCCAACACAAAAAGTCCAAGCTCTATGTAGACAGTGGAAAATATTGTTCTGTTCTGTCTACTGTTTATCTATTATCTTTTTTTGATCGATTATTTCTTTTGCGTTTTTTCTAATGTGAGGCAAACATAATAATCCTATCCTATTCGGAGAAAGATACTTTAACTTAATTATTTGGCAGCAGTTACATCCATCTGAATCAACTTCACAATGTGTACATTTACTGTCGCACCAAGGGACACCTTCCTCATCTATTCTTGGATTAGGATTACTAATTATCATCTTCCTCATTTCCAAATTTATCGAAAAAAAGCTCATCAAAAAACCGAGTCGCATATTGCCCAGCTACCTTCATAGAACCAAACTCGCTATTTTTGTAGACTGCAACATCATTTATGTCGCTAACTAATTTACTGACTACATCCGTTAACTGTTTTAGATTCTCAAGCCTCTCATGATCGAAATGGCTATCAGCGATTGGATTAATCGGTCCAACAAGCTTTGTCACGAGTTTATATAGATCTATATCATTTTCGCACGGACATTTTTCATCATCCATTTTTATTCCTCTATCTTTGCGTTTTCTGCTTCAGCAAGTTTCGCTTTAAGACTAGCTATGTTATCTTCGCTATGTTTTTTCGCTAATTTTGATGCTTCCTGTCTCGCTTTTTCAATGATAGGAGACGTTACATTATGTTCTGAACACGCTTTCAACATTTCAGTCCTACAATGACCATTTGCTTTAGTTATCATCTTGTCAGTCAACCATCCTAACTTCTCTCTAGCCTCTTCATAGCTACGACAAGGATATGATTCGTAATGAGATCCGCTATCATCGCTATAATTCCCTAGATTCCATTGTAGATTTCCATCTGAAGAGCCTCTAAGAGTAAGCAATTTCATACTTTTTTTATCATACGAACATGTTGAATCTTCTGCTGCTACGATGCCTGAGTGGCTCCACCGATTCTCTACAAAATGAGTAATCTTGCCATCGATGTAATCGAATATATGTTCTATAGCCTCATGTTTTGCAAGACGAGCATTAAGCTCATCTTCAGCGTCTTTCAACTCTTCAGCTTTTTCATCTCGTTCTTTTTCGATCTCATTTATCTCTTTACGTATTTCGGCTAGTTCAGTGTTGACTTTGAGACGTTCTGCTTTTATTTCGGCACTGGGATCTACTCTTTTATCGTGTAGAGACGAACTATTTACAACGAGATGTTGATCATCTGTCCACTCTCCTTCTGGGTCACATATCTCTATAGCGATCAATGATTGTCGATCATTAATTTCGCAAACAAAAATAACTTCTTCGTTGTTATGATAGACTATCGTTCCTTCTTCAAATTTCGTATTCATCGTTATTCTCCTGTCTTATCTATTTCATTCTGAAAAATTCTATGAACTGAAGGTGTCTCATTGTATATTT
>Ga0207997_1000520_pt1 | contig 19677 bp, 19 predicted proteins | sample AntAceMetag02UKN_FD_184777 | JGI IMG/M metagenome (GOLD analysis project Ga0207997, IMG submission 184777) | Saline lake microbial communities from Ace Lake, Antarctica - Antarctic Ace Lake Metagenome 02UKN (SPAdes) (version 2) | ecosystem: Environmental > Aquatic > Non-marine Saline and... | reverse complement strand
CAAATATTCGAAAACCCAATATTTATTCTATCTTTTCCAAACCATCGCTTTACCAAGTCAAACCGATTTCCTTTTTTGTTAGGATTTCCTGTGGTTGTGCCTCTCCAGCATATCGCATTTCTTTTTTTGTTAAATGGGAGATCATTTGGTCTTGCATAATAATTGCCCCAATGACGGTCAAACTCTAATGACCGCAATAAAACTGAATCTTCGTTTCCAGAGCACCGATGTTTTGCTAGTTCAAGCGGATGAGATACACTTGTAACATCACCAAACTTGACATAAAATGCATCGGTTTCGTGTTTAGTTTTACATAACAAATGTTTAAATGGTTTCTGGTAATGTTCTTTGTTTGCTTTAATCTTGTCGAAATCATCTATATGTATTTTATTTGAATATGTGTTTGCTATATTAACATTGTTTGATAGTTGTTTACCTAAATAAAAATTAATTCTGCGGTCATAATTGCTATTGTCTTTATCCATTGCTTTATTATAATATTTTAAAAAATTAACTAAAAAATGATTTATTCAATCAAGCAAATACTTGTGCAATATTATTAACATGAATGTTAAATTACCCATGTATTTAGCTGATTGGATAAATCCAGATAAAAAATATTGGTGTCATTTGGCTCAAAATCCGTCAGAACATGCAATTGAGTTGTTATTGTTAGAAAATAATCCAAATATAATTAATTGGGGTTGGTTGTCGAGTAATAGCTTAAAAGGTGCAATCCAGTTGTTAGAAAAAAATCCAGATAAAATAAATTGGATTAACTTGTCTCATAATAGGTCAGAACATGCTATGCGGTTGCTAGAAAAAAATCCAGATAAAATAAATTGGATTAACTTGTCTCATAATAGGTCAGAAGGTGCTATGCGGTTGCTAGAAAAAAATCAAGATAAAATCGAATGGGCTCATTTGTCCTGGAATTCGTCAAAAGGTGCTATGCAGTTGCTAGAAAAAAATCCAGATAAAATCGATTGGTATAGTTTGTCTGCAAACTCGTCAGAAGGTGCTATCAAGTTGCTAGAAAAAAATCAAGATAAAATAAATTGGGCTCATTTGTCCTGGAATTCGTCAAAAGGTGCTGTGCGGTTGCTAGAAAAAAATCAAAATAAAATAAATTGGTATAATTTGTCTCAAAATCGGTCAGAAAGTGCTATTCACTTGCTTGAAAAAAATCAAAATAAAATCGAATGGGAATTTTTGTCTAATAATCGGACAAAAGCTGCTTTCCAGTTGCTAGAAAAAAATCCAGATAAAATCGATTGGTATAATATGTCTAAAAATAACTCAGAAGGTGCTGTGCGGTTGCTAGAAAAAAATCAAAATAAAATAAATTGGTTTGCTTTGTCTTTCAATTCGTCAGAAGATCTGCAGTTCGTAGAAAATAATCTAGATAAAATATATTGGCAATATTTGTCTCAAAATATATCAGAACGTGCTATACGGTTGCTAGAAAAGTATCCAAATGAAATCAAAAAAAATCAAGATAAAATAAATTGGCGGTTTTTGTATGGCAACCCGAATATATTTAAATATGATTATAATAAAATGAAACTTAACTGTATGTTGTTTAAAGAAGAGCTTATAAAAAATAGATTTCATCCCCGCAATTTATCCAAGTTTAAAGATTGGAAGATTAATGGCTTTTAAAAATGATTTATAATTTATCTCATAGTCTAATAACAAGTATAAAGTAAATAAAATGGTACACGGAACAAACTACGGAACTCAATATGTCTTTACATTAAACAGAGTTTTGGATTATTATAACGACGTTTTACCTTTGTGTATAAAGTTCAGAACCATGTTTGACTTGACTAATATTAACAATGAAACCAACACGTGTCAACTGCGAGTATTGTTTCACGCAAATATTAGCGACCGTTTTTACAAAAATCCTGAGGTACACGATTTTATACATGCATGTAGCACCAATTTTGAGTATAGTAAATTAACAAAAATAACTCACGAATTGTATAAACATGTTATGTGCTACGCTAGGTTTATCAAGCACAAAAATGTGGTGAGTTTTAATAAACAGCAGTATGCGGAAGCAGTTGCAAAGCTTAAGAGGTTAAGATTTTCTGAAACTTACGATTTTAAACTCATGCAAGACACAGATATTATTGTTACAACTCAAAACATTGTGACTCATCCCGCATACTACCAAAAAATTATAATTCTTGAAAACAAATTAACAAACATAGACCTTACCGAAGCAGAGAAAACTATGGTTAACCTGGTTAAAGATGAACCCGTGATTCAGTTGTGTTTAGTTAACGCAGGATTTGACTTGGTTGCTGAAAATTATTAATTGTAATGTTTTGTTTTTTGTTTTTTTAATATTTTATAAATTAGTAATGAAACTTATAGAATATATATCTACCAATTCTGCAGAAAGCATTATGTATGTGTATGCTTACTCATGGACACCTGGGTTTTGCTACAATCAAGTCAATAACTATCCTGGATGTGCCGAGCCCCAGGACTATTGGAAAAACAACTTTACAATTCATGGACTTTGGCCTCAGTACGCTGACTCAACTGGCTACCCGTCTTATTGCAGTTCTGAAGTATTTGACCCCAACATTCCTTTAAATATTGGCTGGGACACCATGACAGAAAAATGGCCCGATGTGCAGTACGATGAAAACAGTGCAGATTATGACTCGTTTTGGGAGCATGAATGGACTAAACACGGCACCTGCTCAAATTTGTCCCAGCAAGACTACTTTGAATCAGCACTAAACTTAACAGAGGACCTTTTAACTCCTACGGTTTTGCAAAACGCAATTGGTCAAAGTATTAACGCAGATGTATTGCGAGATGCTTTAGGTGGATATGGTTATGTTTCGCTACAATGTACAATTTCGGACAACGGTAATGATGATATTTTAACTGGAGCATATACATGCTGGTTGCAAAACAATGGATACCCAACTGACCAGGTCATGTGTCCTGACGAAGTTATAAACGAAGACACTTGCACAACTGAAAATATAACTGTTCTAAGTTTATAAGTTTATAAGTTTATAAATACTAATGAGGAACTGAATATTTGTATTTTTTTTGATTTTCGTTATGTTTGAACTGTATGTTGTACTTGACATATCCCTCAGCCATTATATTTGGATAATAATGGTCAATAAAACACTCACCAAAACCTGTGTCTGCTGGTGGCTTACCACTATATTCCAATAAAAAATGCTCTATAATCGTTTCGTCTTTTTGGTCTTTATTAAATACATGTCCTAAAATAGGCTTGTCCAAATTAATTACAGCACACGCAGAACATCTAGACCCATTATTACCATTTTCCCAATTCATCAAATGCTCAATATATTTGTTTTCCTTAGGAACTGAAAATACATTGCAATGTGCAAATACGTCATCAAACGTGTTTAATGATACAAAATCACGGTTTTTTTGAAAATATTCTTTAGTTGTACCAATGTTTAGTTCAATAATTTTATCCACGGCAACTGCATTGCATTCAGAACGGGGGTCATTGTCAGCAACAAACAATGAATTATTATAAATGTCCTTTTGTATCCTTTTACACACTGTGTCTTTATGTTTCCAACTTGCAAATTTTGACGGCCGAATTCGCTCTTTTTCGTCATCAATAATTGTCTGTAAAAATCTATGCACTTCTTCCAGCGTATATTTTGAAGTTAAGTTCTTTGCTTGTTGGTAAGCGTAGTAAAGGTCCATCATGGGGGTTTCACCTAGCATGTGACCAGACTCATACCGAAGAAAACAAGTTCCTTGATAAATAAATCCGTAAGAAACTATCCAAGTCATTGTGTTTTATTATTATATTACATAAGTTTTTATATCGTTTTACAACAACTTAATTATTTAAAAACTTAATTATTTAAAAACTTAATTATTTAAAAACTTAATTATTTACAACTACAATGTATTTTCAATGTTTATCAATATTATTGGATATTCTTATTGAATACAAAGATTAATGAGGAACAGAATAAGGGTATTTGCTTTGATTTTCGTTATGTTTGAACCGTATATCATACGTTACATGTCCATTGGACATCATGTTTGGAAAGCAATCTTTATTCTCGTCAAACACTGTGATTGGCTTAGCAACATTATATTCTAAATCAAAACATTCAATAAGTTGTTCATTTGTTTCGCCCTTGTTATATGTCCGACAAAGAACAGGCTTGTCCAAATTAATCACAGCACATGTGGCACAATTACTCAACATTATATTGTCATAAGTATCTTTTAAGTCCGACGTTAAATATGAAACGTGTTTTCCCTCGGGAACTTGAAAAACATAACTATGTGCAAACACATCTTCAAAAGTATTTATTCTGACCGATTCTGGTCGTTTTTGTAAAACTTGTTTGGTTGCACCAGAAGTTAATTTAATAATTTTCTTTACAGCTTTTTTGTTACAGTCGGAAAGCGGGTCTTTATCAATGCAAAACATAGGATGATTATATATTTTTGAATTATGTCCACGATTTGTGTCTTTAATAATAGTATCTTTATCTGTCCATTCATAGTCAGGTTGATAATGTTTTAAAAGTACAGTTGGTTTGGTCTCGATTATTGTTTGCAAAAATGAATGCACCTCTTCCAGTGTATATTTTGAAGCAAACTTCTTAGCCTGCTTTTGAGCATAATTGAGGTCCATCATAGGCGTGTCTCCCAGACAATGACCATTCTCATACCGAAGAAAAAAAGTTCCCTGATAAATAAATCCGTAAGCAACTCCCCAAGTCATTGTGTTTTATTATTATATTACATAAGTTTTTATATCGTTTTATACAACAACTTATTTAAAAAACAAAATAAAATCAAAAATATATATATATATAAACAAATGGGAAATTATTTAACAATAATCACACCAACCCAAAAAATACATACAAGCAACAAAAAATGTACCCAAGCAAAACATCGATTAAAAAAATGGTTTGATCAAAGTAAAAATGAATGTGACTACATCTGCATTGGAGATTTATCGTTTAGGCCAAATCGTCCCAGTGGAGTTTTTTTAGATTATCCAATTTGTAAAGATATTTATCATCGGCCAGATAATATGAATAATAGTTGGGTATCAAATTGGGACGAGATTAGCGGTCAAACAAATGAATTTGTTCCTACATACAAAGAGTGTGTTGAAACATTTTGCTCATATCCAATTGACACCATCGATATCATATGTTCTCACAAAGGCAGTCCAATATTTGCAATTCATATATATGACAGCAATCCAATGTCGCAACAAAGAATTAATACATTAAAAAAATTTGGAGTTAATCATTTGATTGAAATTAACGCACACTGGATTTTAAACCAAACAAGCATTCCAACCAAGTTAGAATATAAAAAATTAATATCAGAACCAAGTTCTAGAGGAGTAATTCAACTCTCTGTCCAAACATAAACAATAAATTGTTTTTATATTATTGTTACAAGTTTACTGAACTATCTTGTAGCAAAACATAACATAAAACAAGTCCATGCCCAAAAGGATAAGTTGGGTTATTTATTAGTTTCTCCAATGATTCTAATGTTGCAGTATAGTGTCCATTAGAATCCACGTTTCCATACTCACCATGCTTGTCTTGGCTTGGCACGTCTACTTCAGTAATGCAAAAATTCTGTCCTACTTTTAGTTTATTTAACATTTCAGTATAAAGAGGCAACTGTCGAACTAGTTTAGCATATCGTTTGAAGTAAATTTTTCTTCGAGCATCAATGTAATTATACCGCACTTCATTGCCATTATCATCAAGTTCTACTGAAAACGCAACCTGGCGTCTGCGTTGAAATGTGTTTGGGTATCTAATGGGATTTGGGCAATTTAGTATTGACTGCTTCCATTCGTAATATTTCGGTTGTATAACATTGTCTAATAAGTGACATTCTTTTTTCAACATATTATCGCAGACATATTCCCACCATATAATATTGCTCATAAAATTCGGCTTTACTTTAATATCATATGCAGTTGGAAATACCTTGGCTGATTGCCATATATTTTCAAACAAATACCCGTTTTCGTCTTTGAGTAAATATGGCGACATTGCCGCATATTTTGAGTCTTTTAAATGCCAAGTTAACACATTAACCATTTCATATCCTTCAATTCCTTTTTTACAAAATTTTTTAGCATTTATCACATTTTTGTTTTTTACAGTAATCAACATTATTTTATTTTATTGCTTTGTTTATGTCAGAAAAAATAATTCATTTTTTTTATTTTTATTTATTCCAAACATAAATATATTCATTATACTCGTTTTTTGTGTAGCAGTTTTTTGGTCTTGTTTTCTTTTTTAAAGGAATTTGCGTGTCGGCTGATCCAAGCAGCGGAACACAAACACTTTCGTACAACTTTGCTGGAATGTTTAAAATAAAATGGCCACCAGATTTTAAATACTTATATGTTTTGGTAAAAATTGGAACATAAAACTCGCTTATCCACGCTTCCTCGGTTTTCGATGTTGTGCCCTCGTAAATTTCAAGGTTAAAATAAGGCGGAGATGTAAAAACACAGTCATAATCTAGTTTCGAATAATCTACTGTCAATGCATCCTGAAATAATAGTGTTATGTTAGTTTTCAAAGGAATATTTGGATTTTTCTTTCCTTTTGTCTTTATTATAATTCTTTTTAAGACATCAACCATTTTTTCATATGGCTCTTTCAAACTAGGATTTATATCAATGCCTATATAAGATGGAACATCCGATGCACATGCTCCAACCAAACGACATCCCCAACCCATAGTAAAGTCCAATACTGACTGTGGTTTATATCTCTCATAAATGCACATAGCGTTTAGTGGTTTAAATAAACCTATTGACCCACAGTGTAGTTTAAAGACACGGTACAAAGCAACGTGGGGGTCATTACCTTTTTGGTAATTCAGCAAGTTCTGAATATACTTTTTTTCGTGGTATTTTGTGTCATGAATAAAGTCAAAATATGATACTTCGCGTTTGCTCACGGTATTTAGTCTGGCCAAAAAAGTAAAACAATCTACGAATTTATTACCAATACGTGTCTCGTTGGAAATGTTTGTCAAGTCAATTTTTTTTAGTTTTCGGTAATTAGCTATTGCTTCATCCTCACTAATGTTTTTTATTTTTTTTGCAATAACCGTTTTTTCTTCATGAGTCAATGTCACGACAATGGTCAAGTCCATAATATGATAATTAAATATTATTTCTTTGTTAATAATTATTTTTCGAAAAAAATGATTTTTTTAAATACTTGTGTAATATATTATTAAAATGTATCTTGAATTACCCATGTGTTTATTGGATTGGATCGATTGCGATCCAATACATTGGAATGGGTTGTCTCAAAATATACATTGGAATGGGTTGTCTCAAAATAATTCTCAAGGTGCTATTCAGTTGTTAAACAAAAATCCAAAAAAAATAAATTGGCTTCGGTTGTCTTTAAATTCATCAGAAGGTGCTATTAACTTGCTAGAAAAAAATCCAGATAAAATTTATTGGGAATGTTTGTCTGCAAATCCGTCTGCTATACACTTGCTAGAAAATAATCCAGATAAAATAAATTGGGTTTATTTGTCTACAAATCAGTCTAATGGTGCTATCAAGTTGTTGGAAAATAATCCAGATAAAATAAATTGGGTTTATTTGTCTACAAATCAGTCTAATGGTGCTATCAAGTTGTTGGAAAAATATCCAGATAAAATAAATTGGGATATGTTGTCTCAAAATTCGTCAGAAGGTGCTATTCGGTTGCTAGAAAAAAATCCAGATAAAATTAATTGGAATGGTTTGTCGGCAAATTTATCAGCTATGCACTTGCTAGAACAAAATCCAGATAAAATAGTTTGGTATGGATTGTCTAGCAATCCGTCAGCTATGCAGTTGCTAGAAAAAAATCCAGATAAAATAAATTGGGTTGAATTGTCTAAAAATCCGTCAGCTATACAGTTGTTAGAAAAAAATCAAGATAAAATATATTGGTGTTCTTTGTCTAGAAATACGTCAAAAGGTGCTATACAGTTGCTAAGCAAAAATCCAAATAAAATATATTGGTGGATTTTGTCTAGCAGTTCGCATATATTTAACTATGATTATAAAAAGATGACATTAAGCTGTATGTTGTTTAAAGAAGAACTTATGAAGAATCGATTTCATCCTCGCAATATACCTAAGTTTAAAGATTGGGGAGTTAATGGGTTTGAGTCAAACTAATTTTATAAAGATTCCATTACTTTTTGTATTCTCATTGGTTCTTGACGGTTGTTATATGCCATGTACTTCATCATCTCACAAGATGCCTGTTTTATTTGATTTTCAAACTCTTCTTCAATATAATCATCTACAAAGGGGCTAAAGTACTTTTCTAGACTTGATGTTATTGTCTTTGGTATTGCAGTCCGCATTATGTCAAATGCTACTATTAATATTTCTTTAATGTCATAATACCGTCTTTCGAATTCAACATCTTTACTTGCTTTTACCCAGCCAGTTTTATTTAAAAGTGTTATGTGTCCAGTATCCAAGTTACTAATATATAAATTATGATTTAATGGCTGTTTTGTATGAAAATGAATCATGGCAAATAATTTTTCAATGGATTTATGTGGCTCACAAAAACAATCTTTATACATGGAATCAGTAATATGAGACAAATCTTCTTTTCCTGACACATGTATGTGAATATTGTTGTTGTTGGTTGTGTTGTTGTTGGTTGTGTTGTTGGTTGTGTTATTATTGGTTGTCAATTGTCTTTCAGATTGTAATTTCTCAATTATTTTTTTTTGGTCGAGATTTTCAATTTGTAATTGTTCAACTAACAATTGGTCATCAGTTGGTTTTAATTTACACGGTGTTCGACGATTCAAATGTGCAGTTAATTTTTGATTAGTTTGAAATAACAAATCACATCGATTACATTTAAAATTTTTAGGATGAGGTCCTAAAATAGCAGATAATTCAGGAGTAATGCAAGGAGTTTTACGGTTTAAATGAACCGTAAAATTAGCATTTGACACAAAGTATTTACGACAAATTGGACACGTTCTATTTGTAGCTACCATTTTTCCTATACTTTATAGAATATAATAAAAGTATATATAAGTTGATTTATTAATTAAAATAATTACTAATTGTTTATTAAAATTAATTAACTGTAAAGTAGTATATTGTACATATGTTAATGTATGTATATTACACTGTAATATGTGCAATTAACTATTATTAATTTTAATGAACTATTTTGCCTAAAATAGGAATTATATAATAATTGTGTAATATATGCAAAAATATAAAAACACCAAGGAACTGTGATACGTCTTAAATCCAAATTTACAAATGTATAAAAGTAGAAATTAGTAGATTAAAGTTAACAATAGTTACAATTAGTAGATAAATGTTGATAAATAATTTTTGCATATAAATTCTAAAAATACAACCACGTTTCAATAGTAAACATAGTTTACTCATATTAATAATCAACTGTGTTTTTAAAATAAAACAGTCAAAGTAGAGGGTATTCGTGAGGGTTTGGATTTCATATTCATTTTGAGAAACGTTTTTTTCTAGATTTCCATTCTAAAATTCAAAATATTTGAGAACCCAGATTTCAATTCTTATTTTGTTAAACATAAAATTAATAAATTCAATACTTCAATTTACAATGCGTTTGTCTCTTATATATAATATAAAAAAATAATAATGAACTACAATGTGTAACAACTCTATTTACAAATGTATAAAAGTAGAAATTAGTAGATTAAAGTTAACAATAGTTAAAATTAGTAGATAAATGTTGATAAATAATTTTTGTATATAAATTCTAAAAATGCAACCACGTTTCTATAGTAAACATAGTTTACTCATATTAATAATCAACTGTGTTTTTAAAATAAAACAGTCAAAGTAGAGGGTATTCGTGAGGGTTTGGATTTCATATTCATTTTGAGAAATGTTTTTTCTATATTTCCATTCTTGAATTCAAAATATATGAGAACCCAGATTTCAGTCCTAGTTTAATAAAGTTAAATTAATGTAGGTAATTTTACTTTGTAATTTTTTAAGAGTGTATATTAAATCATATTGGATAAACTTGATTGTAACTTATTGATTATAATTGTTTGACGTTCGATATTTTTTAGTAAATTGTTCTTTTTCGTTTTGCAATTGTTTTTTTCATTTTGCAATTGTTCAAATATTAATTCTTGGTCAATTTTAATATTACATGGCGTTTGACGGTTCATGTGAGCAGTTAATTTTTGATTGGTTTTAAAACCAACTTTACATCGTTTACATTTAATTTTTTTAAGAGTTTGTCCTGACATAGTGGCTGATTCAGGAGTAATGCAAGGTGTTTTACGGTTTATGTGGATTATGAAATTAGATTTAGATATAAATGATTTGGTACATATTGGACAAATTCTATCAGCCGCACCCATAATTGGTTCTTTATATAAAGGGTTGGTGTTAAAAGATACAGTTTGACAACATGGGTCGAATTCAGTCTCATTGTAAATAATTTCAGATAGTTTTTGTGTCATATCACGAAGGTTTCCTTCAAAATATTCTCTGCCAAAATCCCCTCTGTATATAAAACATTCTTTAAAAATAGTTATGATTTGTTTTTCCACATCAAATGCATTTTTAACTCGAAATTGAACATGCAATTGACTTCCATCTGGATATGTTTCATATCGTTTAAGATATTCTTGACATGTTCTGCCGATTTTATAAACAGATAATCCAAGGTCTAAACATGGTTTTGTATGAATAATATAAACCGCATGTGTTGTTTTATTTGTATTTAATTTCATTCCTTGTACTATCTTATCTAGATTTATGTTCATATTGTTTTTTTGTCAAATTAGTGAATGAACCATAAGGTGTTCCCAAAAAATGAAATAAAAATATGTTAAAATAAAATACAAGAAAATAATGATAAATGTAGAATTGCCAATGTATTTATTAGATTGGGTAACTAGATATAAAATAAAGTTTTTTGATACGCATACATGGATGCAAGAATTCGGTTGTGTACAAAAAAATATAGAATATTGGAAAAAAATCTCTTTAAATAACTCAGAAGGTGCTATACAATTGTTAAAAAAGAATCAAGATAAAATACATTGGGATTGTTTGTCTGGAAATCCGTCAGCCATACATTTGCTAGAAAAAAATCAAGATAAAATAAATTGGAGTGGCTTGTCTGAAAATCCGTCAGCCATACAGTTGCTAAAAAAAAATCAAGATAAAATAGATTGGTGGTATTTGTCTCAAAATTCGTCGGAAGGTGCTATGCAGTTGCTAGAAAATAATCCAGATAAAATAGATTGGGATAATTTGTCTCAAAATTCGTCGGAAGGTGCTATGCAGTTGCTAGAAAAAAATCAGGATAAAATCAATTGGAGTGAATTGTGTGATAATCCGTCAGAAGGTGCTATACAGTTGCTAGAAAAAAATCCAGATAAAATAAATTGGAGTGGCTTGTCTGAAAATCCGTCAGCCATACAGTTGCTAAAAAAAAATCCAGATAAAATAATTTGGTGGAATTTGTCTGCAAATCCATCAGCAATGGATTTGCTAGAAACAAATCCAGATAAAATAATTTGGAAAACTTTGTCTAGAAATCCGTCAGAACGTGCCATGCAGTTGCTAGAAAAAAATCAACGTAAAATATATTGGAAATATTTGTTTGAAAATCCAAGTATATTTAAGTATGATTATAAAAAAATGAAAGAAAACTGTATGTTGTTTAAAAAAGACCTAATTAAAAATAGGTATCATCCTCGCAATATTTCCAAGTTTAAAGATTGGGGAATTAACGGGTTTGAGTGATATTTTAATTAAAAACAAGTTAAAATGAATTTGCTATATATATAGTAATGGCAAAAAACAAAAAAAACAAAAAAAACAAAATGCAAAATAAGTCATTAAATTGTACATGTGGTAGAAATTATGGAATGAGTAATGAGGAACACGCGAATATAATTCTAAACGATATTTTTGGAGAAGACACTAGAACGGAAGAAAGCAAAGAATTTGATAAAAATCAAAAAATGTTAAATGAACAAAAGGAGTTAGATAATCAAAAAGAATATTTAACAAAACATAATATAGATTTTTTATTGCTAGATGTCAAAGATATTGAGAAAACTTATAATAATCATGTACGAGATAATATGTCAAATAAAGATAAACAAAAACAAATATCTACTTATGCAACCAATTATAATGTAATGAGAATTTTACGTGGTTGGAAAGGATCACTATATAGTAACTAATTGTCTAATTTAGTATGTCCATTGCATTTACGCTTGTGAGCAGACAATCCAGCAGTGTTTTTACCAACATAAGAGCAAAAATTGCATTTGTAACTGGTTGTTTGAACTCGATTATTTTTATCCAACAACTTGCATATAGCAGACTGTTGCAAGGTTTCAATTTTTGATACCATGGCTTTTCCGTGAGCCTTTATCATTTCAACAGTTTCCTTTTTATTCTTTTGAAATTTTTCATACTCTTCCATAATTTCCGCCATGTCGTCTTTGCAAATGGTAACTGTTTCATTACTAGATTCATCTGTAGACGACTGTGTCGAGTTTAATTTTAGAACTTGTGGAGCTAAAGAATCAATCATGTCAACAGCGATTTGAATTTTATCACTGCTGTACTTGCAGTTGGGTATATAAACATGAATTAAGCCATTTTTAATGTCACATTGAAAGTTTGTTTTATATACAATTCCGCTATTCTGAGACAAGAAAATGCCATGTTGATTTTGCAGAGCCAAGTCTTTTTGAAATTTCGTGACTTCGTCTGAGTTGACGTTCTGAGCATAGTCTTTGTTTTCAAAAAGAATAACAGGCTTGTCTGCATCACGACGATTCATGCGAAAGTCACATGTTGATGTTTGTTTACCGACTTCAAGTATTTCTTCAGATGAAAACATATTTTGTAAAAGCAAATTTAGCTGATTTTCAGATATTGCTCCCTTGGTTGATGAATTATGTTTGGACTTGTTAAAAAACGAATTAATTTCGGAATTGATGGTCAACTGGGTTTGGTGTTGCTCAGTAATTTTATCACGAATTTGACCAATATGCGATGTGGTTCTGTCTTCACTGGTTTGAATATATGTCATAATGGGTTGCTGAACCTGTGAAATCATTGAAGAAATTTGCTTGTCAACAAGTTCACAGTATTCTTTAAACGACTTATCGTCGTTACTTGTATTATTCATAAGTTGGTTTGTTTGTTGTGAGATAGAAGTTTTAAGCCCTTCAATGCAGTTATCAACCTGTGAATAAATCAAACTGTTTGACTTAGGAATAGTATCGTTAATAAGCAAATGAGTTTTAGTAATAAGAGCGTCGCTAGTTTTTTCTAAAAGACTTTGAAGTTTTTCGTGGCTGGTTAATGAAGCATTCGAAATATTTAGTTTTAAATCTTCAATGTAGTCTCTTTTAAAATCCTGAAATTTAGAAACAAGGTTAACCATGGTAGATTCGTGCTGATTGGCCATATCGCGCTTCATAGTATTGACTTCAGTGGTTAACCCAGTAAGAGTATTGATTATTTTAGAGTTTGTTGTAGAATTCATAGTTTCAGATAAATTAACTGATAGTTTTTTCATAATATTAACAAAAACCAAAATGGTTGTCTCAACCTCAAGATGAGGATTTTCTTTAAAATAAGTAACAATCTGAGGGTCTGTAATAGTAATGTAATTGGAATTAACTCTTTGCTTTTGAATAGAATGTGGTATTGATATAGTGGCAGTATTAGATTTCATGGCTACTATATATTATTTGGTTATTTTTAAATTGTTTTTACCAAAAACAAAGGAAATTTTTGATGCGTCTGATAAAATATTTCGAAAAAATGAAATAAAAAAGTGTAACCTAAAAGATAACAAAGAACCCATGAATGTAGAATTACCAAAATGTTTATTAGATTGGATTAATCCAGATAAAATATATTGGGATGGGTTGTCTAGAAATTGCTCAGCTATACAGTTGCTAGAAAAGAATCAAGATAAAATTATTTGGAATGATTTGTCTATGAATGAGTCAAATGGTGCTATGCGGTTGCTAGAAAAGTATCCAGATAGTATTCATTGGGAAAACTTGTCTGGAAATCCGTCAGCCATGCAGTTGCTAAAAAATAATCCAGATAAAATAAATTGGACTACTTTGTCTAAAAATCCGTCAGCAATACAGTTGCTAGAAAAGAATCCAGATAAAATTGATTGGAAATCAATGTCTTATAATTCGTCAGAAGGTGCCATGCAGTTGCTAAAAAAAAATCAAGATGAAATCAATTGGATTGCTTTGTCTAGAAATTCGTCAAAAGGTGCTATACAGTTGCTAAAAAAAAATCAAGATAAAATAAATTGGACGTATTTGTCTTTAAATCGGTCAGAAGGTGCTATGCGGTTGTTAAACAAAAATAAAGATAAAATATATTGGCTTGATTTGTCTTTAAACACGTCAAAAGGTGCTATACGGTTGCTAGAAAAAAATCAAAATAAAATAAATTGGAGATGTTTGTCTGGAAATCCGTCAGCTATACAGTTATTAGAAAAAAATCAAGATAAAATAAATTGGCTTGATTTGTCTTTAAACACGTCAAAAGGTGCTATACGGTTGCTAGAAAAAAATCAAGATAAAATAAATTGGAGATGTTTGTCTCAAAATCCGTCAGAAGATGCTATACGGTTATTAGAAAAAAATCCAGATAAAATACATTGGCAGTATTTGTCAGGAAATCATTCAAAATATGCTATACAATTGTTAAAAAAAAATCAAGACAAAATAGTTTGGTTAAGTAAGCTATGGCGACCTGGATTGTCATCAAGTCCGTATATATTCACTTACGATTATAAACAGATGAAACAAAACTGTATGTTGTTTAAAGAAGACTTAATGAAAAATAGATTTCATCCTTGTAATATACCCAAGTTTAAAGATTGGAGAGTTGATGGGTTCGAGACAGATTTTAATTAAAAATAATCATCCTAAAATCACAATAAAATACGACTAAACTAACAAAACGCATTATTTTTATTTTTTATTCAAAAAATATTTTAAATTAATCACTTTGATAGTTGAAGTTAAAAATAAAGGAAATAATAGATTAAATTAATATGGTTTGTAAAAGAAAACCAAGATAAATTCATTAACAAGTTTGTAGTTGAAAGTTGCAGTGTTTTTTGTGCGAGTCTTTTAACAATGAGACATGATTGTGTCTGGTAACTTGTAGATGAATATTGGATTGAACTGCGATGCGTCTCAAATAATCTTTCAAATAATCTTTCAAAAAAATGAAATAAAAAAAGTGTAACATAAAAGGTAACAAAGAAACCATGAATGTAGAATTATCAATGTGTTTATTAGATTGGATTAATCCAGATAACATATATTGGAATGGGTTGTGTGATAATCCGTCAGAAGGTGCTATACGGTTGCTAGAAAAGAATCCAGATAAAATAGACTGGGATATGTTGTCCGACAATCCGTCAGAACATGCTATGCGGTTGCTAGAAAAGAATCCAGATAAAATAGTTTGGTATTGGTTGTCTCAAAATCCGTCAGCAATACACTTGTTGCTAGACAAGAATCAAAATAAAATAGATTGGGATGGGTTGTCTTTCAACACATCAGAAGGTGCTATACAATTATTAAAAAATAATCAAAATAAAATAAATTGGCATTGCTTATCTCAAAATTCGTCAAAAGGTGCAATGCAGTTATTAGAAAATAATCAAGATAAAATAGTTTGGCATTTCTTATCTCAAAATTCGTCAAAAGGTGCAATGCAGTTATTAGAAAATAATCCAGATAAAATAGACTGGGATCTGTTTTCCGTCAATCCGTCAGAACATGCTATTAAGTTGTTAGAAAATAATCAAAATAAAATAAATTGGAGATGTTTGTCTAGAAACCCGTCTGAATGGGCTATACAGTTGCTAGAAAAGAATCAAGACAAAATAGATTGGAGATGTTTGTCTAGAAATACGTCAGAACATGCCATTAAGTTATTAGAAAAAAATCAAGACAAAATAGATTGGAGATGTTTGTCTAGAAATACGTCAGAAGGTGCAATGCAGTTATTAGAAAAAAATCAAGATAAAATACATTGGCAGTTTTTGTCAGGAAATTATTCAAAACATGCTATACAATTGTTAGAAAAAAATCAAGACAAAATAGTTTGGTTTAGTGAGCCATGGCTACGGCTATATGGATTGTCATCAAGTCCGTATATATTCACTTACGATTATAAAAAGATGAAACAGAACTGTATGTTGTTTAAAGAAGACTTAATGAAGAATAGGTTTCATCCTCGCAATATACCCAAGTTTAAAGATTGGAGAGTTAATGGATTCGAGATAAATTCATTGACAAGTTTGTAGTTGAAAGTTGCAGTGTTTTTTGTGCGAGCCATTTGACAATGAGACATGATTGTGTCTGGTAATATGTAGATGAATATTGGATTGAACTGCGATGCGTCTCAAATAATATTAAAAAAAATGAAATAAAAAAGTATAACATAAAAGGTAACAAAGAAACCATGAATGTAGAATTACCAATATGTTTATTGGATTGGATTAATAATGATAAAATACATTGGTATGGTTTGTCTAAAAATCCGTCAGAAGGTGCTATGCAGTTACTAGAAAAGAATCAAGATAAAATCGATTGGTATAGTTTGTCTGGAAATACGTCAAAACGTGCTATGCAGTTGCTAGAAAAAAATCAAGATAAAATATCTTGGTGGATGTTGTCTGCAAATCCGTCAGCTATGCACTTGCTAAAAAAAAATCAAGATAAAATATATTGGAATGGCTTGTCTGGTAATCGGTCAGCTATGCACTTGCTAGAAAAAAATCAAGATAAAATAAATTGGTGTATGTTGTCTAAAAATCCGTCAGCAATGCACTTGTTAGAAAATAATCCATATAAAATAAATTGGGAAAATTTGTCAATGAATACGTCAGAAGGTGCTATTCAGTTGCTAGACAAGAATCCAGATAAAATAGAATGGTCTTATTTGTCTTCCAATCCGTCAGAAGGTGCTATCAAGTTGTTAGAAAAAAATCTATATAAAATAGATTGGTTTTACTTGTCATTTAATACGTTAGAAAGTGCTATACGGTTGTTAGAAAAAAATCAAGATAAAATAGATTGGTGGTTCTTGTCTAGAAATCCGTCAGAAGGTGCTATGCGGTTGCTAGAAAAAAATCCGCATAAAATAGATTGGTATTATTTGTCTAGAAATTCGTCAGAATGTCCTATGAAGTTGTTAGAAAAGAATCAAGATAAAATCGATTGGGTTAGTTTGTCTAAAAATACGTCAAAACGTGCTATGCAGTTGCTAGAAAAAAATCAAGATAAAATATCTTGGTGGATGTTGTCTCAAAATCCGTATATATTCACTTACAATTATAAAAAGATGAAACAAAACTGTATGTTGTTTAAAGAAGACCTAATAAAGAATCGGTTTCATCCCAGCAATATACCCAAGTTTAAAAATTGGAGAGTTAATGGGTTCGAGTCAAATGTTGATTAATAATAAAGTAAATTAAAAATAATCATCCTAAAATCACAATAAAATACGACTAAACTAACAAACCCATTAATTATTGATATTGATATTTTTTATTAAAAATATTTTGAATTAATCACTTTGTTAGTTGGAGTTAAAAATAAAGGAAATAAAAGATTAAATTAATATGGTTTGTAAAAGAAAACCGAGATAAATTCATTAACAAGTTTGTAGTTGAAAGTTGCAGTGTTTTTGTGCGAGCATTTTAACAATGAGACATGATTGTGTCTGGTAACTTGTAGATGAATATTGGATTGAACTGCGATGCGTGCCTTTTGACAACCAGATACGATTGTGTCTGGTAATTTGTAGATGAACATTGGATTGAACTGCGATGCGTCTCAAATAATATTTCAAAAAATGAAATAAAAAAAGTGTAACATAAAAGGTAACAAAGAAACCATGAATGTAAAATTATCAATGTGTTTATTGGATTGGATTAATCAAGATAAAATATATTGGCGGAGTTTGTCTCAAAATCCGTCAGAAGGTGCTATACGGTTGCTAGAAAAGAATCCAGATAAAATAGACTGGGATCTTTTGTCTGACAATAAGTATGAATGTGGTGCCATGCAGTTGCTAGAAAAGAATCCAGATAAAATAGTTTGGTATTATTTGTCTGAAAATTCGTCAGAAGGTGCTATGCGGTTGATAGAAAAGAATCAAGATAAAATAAATTGGGATGGGTTGTCTTTAAACACATCAGAAGGTGCTATACAATTATTAAAAAATAATCAAGATAAAATAAATTGGCATTGCTTATCTCAAAATTTGTCAAAAGGTGCAATGCAGTTATTAGAAAATAATCAAGATAAAATAGTTTGGTGTTATTTGTCTGGAAATTCGTCAGCTATTAAGTTGTTAGAAAATAATCAAAATAAAATAAATTGGGATTGGTTGTCTGAAAATCGGTCAGAAGGTGCTATGCGGTTATTAGAAAAGAATCCAGATAAAATAGATTGGCATAGGTTGTCTAGAAATCGGTCAGAAAGTGCTATGCGGTTGCTTGAAAAGAATCAAGATAAAATAAATTGGATGTGGTTGTCTGCAAATCAGTCAGAAGGTGCCATAAAGTTGCTAGAAAAGAATCAAGACAAAATAGATTGGCATATGTTGTCTGGAAATCGGTCAGAAAGTGCAATGCAGTTATTAGAAAAAAATCAAGACAAAATAGTTTGGAATTGCTTGTCTCAAAATCTGTCAGAACGTGCTATGCGGTTATTAGAAAAAAATCAAGATAAAATACATTGGCAGTTTTTGTCAGGAAATTATTCAAAACATGCTATACAATTGTTAGAAAAAAATCAAGACAAAATAGTTTGGTTTAGTGAGCCATGGCTACGTGGATTGTCATCAAGTCCGTATATATTCACTTACGATTATAAAAAGATGAAACAGAACTGTATGTTGTTTAAAGAAGACTTAATGAAGAATAGGTTTCATCCTCGCAATATACCCAAGTTTAAAGATTGGAGAGTTAATGGGTTCGAGACAGATTTTAATTAAAAATAATCATCCTAAAATCACAATAAAATACGACTAAACTAACAAAACGCATTATTTTTATTTTTTATTCAAAAAATATTTTAAATTAATCACTTTGTTAGTTCGAGTTAAAAAAATAAAGAAAACTAAAGATTGAATTAATATGGTTTGTAAAAAAAACCTGAGATAAATTCATAGACAAGTTTGTAGTTGAAAATTGCAGTGTTTTTGTGCGAGATTTTTAACAATGAGACATGATTGTGTCTGGTAACTTGTAGATGAATATTGGATTGAACTGCGATGCGTCTCAAATATTATTTGAGACTCAAAAATTACCAAAATTAGATTTAAAATTACCAAAATTAGATTTAAAATTACCAAAATTAGATTTAAAATTACCAAAATTAGATTTAAAATTACCAAAATTAGATTTAAAATTACCAACTTTGATTAAAATTGGTTAAAAAAATCAAATAATTACTTAAATTTGGTAATTTTGAATGTAATTTTGGTATATTTTACAAAATATTTACATAAAAATTTACATAAATTATAAATAAATGAAAAATATATAG
>Ga0207997_1000517_pt1 | contig 19739 bp, 18 predicted proteins | sample AntAceMetag02UKN_FD_184777 | JGI IMG/M metagenome (GOLD analysis project Ga0207997, IMG submission 184777) | Saline lake microbial communities from Ace Lake, Antarctica - Antarctic Ace Lake Metagenome 02UKN (SPAdes) (version 2) | ecosystem: Environmental > Aquatic > Non-marine Saline and... | reverse complement strand
AGTATACTGTTAGCAGTCTTCTCACTGACAGAGGTTTTAGTCAACAGAAACCTCCACTGAGCGGGCTTATTGTAGTTATAAACATGCCCCTCTGACGCGGCTAACAACTCCAGAAGTTTGAACCAGAAGGCATAGCCGTCATTCCCAAATTCGACTTGCAGGATTGAAAGCGTCTTTTTGGTGCTAGCATCAGCGTCGTGAGGAAAGTAATCAACGGTAGCTTTACGAGGTCTTGCCATTAGCTGCCTCCCTCTCTTGAACAAGACGGTCAATGTAATCCTTCGACCTGCCCATTAGGATTGCTGCCTCCGATGGGCTGAACCCTCTTAACTTTGCATAATGGTAACCCTCCCTCATCTTGCTGGCGTTCTTCTCTCTATACCGGGCTGCCCTCTCTCTTAGGCTATCTAGTTCGCTTGTCATTAACTTACACCTCCTTGCTTTAGACTAACATACTTAGGTTTACTTGTCAAGTGTTTGTTAAATACTAACATTATGTCAACATATGGTTTACATTATGTCTACACTATGTATGCGGTATGTATACTTAATGTAATCATTATGTTTACTTAATGTATACTGTTTACTGATAAGCTCACGACTGAGTATGCTAACTTAATGTATGCAATATGTAATCATTATGCAAACGAAAAGTCCTATACTAAAGTATATAGAAACTAAACAACATGTACACAGTAAACATTATGCATGCAATATGTAAGCAATAACCGTTGTTGTTGTTGTTCTTTTAATTCTTTGATGAATAAGGTATTATTAAATTATGGATGATGTGAAACAAATACTCCCACCAAAGCACACAGGTAAACCAGGTAAACCTTCTAAGCTGACACCCCAACTTCAGGACTTAATCTGTGAGTACATCCGACAGGGTAATTACATCGAGACTGCATGTGGCCTCGTAGGCGTACATCCCACCACTTACCACTTGTGGCTGCGTACCGCCGGTGACGACTACGATAACGGGAAGCTGGAGTCACCTTATGTCGCATTCTACTATGCTGTGAAAAAGGCCGAGGCTGACAGCGAGGCTGAAGTAGCTTCAAAAGTCAAGCAGACCTCTATTGACACTAAGAACCCTTTTGCTATGATGATGTACCTGGAGCGCCGACACCCCTCGCGATGGGGTCGCCGCAATGACCAGCAGCCTGGTGGTAATAATTACACTGTCAACATCGACAAGGCTATAATTTCAGCAAGCGCAAAGCTTGGAGACGTCATTGAAGAACTAGCGGCCCGGCTGGATAGACCACCGCTGGAGCCAACAGGGGAGGTTATTGAACATGCCGACAAAGCTAATGAGTAGCCCCGAACTATACGCCAGGTACATCGAGCTTCGAATAGTCTATGACCGCTGCTTCCCTTTGTCCTGGTTAACTGCTAAACTGTACCGGGTGGATGGAGCCACCATAGGTTACAACTAAAGTGACTGGACAACTCGACATAACCTATATAGTACGCCATTGACATAATGTTTTGAGGCTGGGTAATCCTAGTTACCCACCTGCCAACAGAATAAGGAGAGCGTACCGTGCGAAATAGAGCGATAAGTTTTCTACCCCCCGCCCTCTTTCCGTCTCCAGACAGACACCCGCCAGGGGGGGGCTTCAACGTAAGAGGGGGGTGGGTCACCTTTATAATACCCCCCTCGAATATTTTACTGGAAAACAAAAAGGGAAACATGTGGGGAGGCTGTTGGTTGCCTGACCAGTTTCATATGCTGGTTAACGCGGGTTCGATTCCCGCCCCCGCCACCAAATAGAAAAAACAAAAAAGGAGGCGAAGGTAATATGGCAGGCAACGAAGGAGGCACAACGAAAACTTTCACTTATGAGTGTCCCTACAGGGGGGTATGTTCCGAGAACTCACTGAAGTGCGAGACGTGTAAGCACAGCCCGAAGCGGAGTTATTACGAGCCTGTGGAACCGCCGGGGCTTCCTCAGTATCCCGTAGAGCTTTATGACCCGTACACTTTTTATTTGACAACCCATGATAGCAGTATTTCCGCGGGGTCGTATTCAGACACAGAGAAATAGGAAAATATAAAAAAGGAGTAGTATTATGGCAAATGGAGTACCTAAGAGGGATGGCAGTGGAGGTGGAGTGAGGGCGAACAAGGGGCGCGGCGGATGCGCGCCGAGTAAGAGTACCGGGAAGGGTAGTGGTAGAAAGTAAAGATGGGGAGGGCATGATATGTGCTTAGAATTATTGCGAGGGCTTTGTGGTGCGATTGAGGCGACCCCCGACCTTTCTGCTTTTATCGAGTATGCCCGGAGGGAAGTCGGGGAGATTGTGCGATACGAGACGACCTGGAATGATGTTAAGTTTGAGCTTGAAAGCTATGGGATTGTTTGCATGCTGGGCGTCTCAGCGCCGGATAAGAGGGTTTTCTATACCGACGAGGCAACTATGGTACGGATGCTGCCGTTCCTTACCTTTGCCGCGAATCATTACGTTGCGGAACTGGATATTGATTGTGATGATTACTCGATGTGGGCAGCGGCATTTGCGAGGTTGCTTTTCAGGGTGAACGGGGTGCTGCAATGTTGGGGGGATATGCCACTTGGCTATCATGCTTTCAATCTGGTATATTTGTCAGGTGGATATAAATTGTGGGAGCCCAACGCCGGGTACCTGTACGCAGGTGAACTGTTTGAGTCCGGCGAAAATAGTTATTTGCCCAGGAAATGGAAATAAAGGAGGGGTACGATGTCTGGATTTGAAATTGCAACGATTGTCTTGGCTGTTATCACCGCTATCTTGGCGGTATCATGGGGGACTATGCTCACTAATGTCAAGGGGATATGGGGCAACCTTCAGGAACTCAGGAGAGATTATAACACCGCCATGGAAGATGGCTCAATCTCCGATAAAGAAAAAAAGGAGATTGCTGACGATGTGATTGAAATTATAACTAATGCTACCTCTGTGTGGCAGATGATTCAGAACCTAATCTTTAGCGTTGGCAAGGTTGTTAAGAGAAAGATAATACCTGCGGTAAGGTAAATAATGGCAGTGATTCCAAAGACAATAAAGAAAAAGATTGGTGACTTCCGGGCGGAAGACCTCGCCAAGTTGAAGGGGAAAGACCGGAAGGAGATACTCGAGAAGTTTACCGAGAAGGAGAAGGCTGCGTTGCTTTATACCTGGTCGTTCTTTGCCAGGGAGAAACAACTGCCGCCTCCTGGCGACTGGTTTTTCTGGTTGCTACTATCCGGTAGAGGGTTCGGGAAAACGAGAGCCTTGACCGAGGTGGTCAGGCAGTGGGCGGAAGAAGGATTTACCCCGATAGCCCTGGTCGGGCAGACCAAGGGCGATGTCCGGGACACAATGGTTGAGGTCGGTGATAGCTCGATACTCAAGATTTCTCCCCCTTGGTTTATGCCTGAGTATGAGCCGTCCAAGCGTAGGCTGACCTGGCCGAATGGGGTGCAGGCAATTATCTATTCCGGTGATGAGCCCGACCAGCTTAGAGGCCCCCAGCATGAAAAAGCTGCCGTGGATGAACTCGCTAAGTTCCAGTATGCTCAACAGTCATGGGATAACCTGATGATGGGTTTGAGGATCGGCAAGAAGCCACAAGCTGTAGTCGCCACTACCCCAAGACCTATCCCTATTATAAAAGATTTGCTATCTGACAAACGTGCGGTAATTACCAGAGGACATACGCTTGAGAATAAAGCGAACCTGGCTCCTGAGTTCCTGGATTATATCATAGCTAAATATCAGGGGACGAAGCTCGGTCGGCAGGAACTTGCTGGCGAAGTTCTCTCCTCGATGGAGGGGCTGGTTTACGATGCGTTCAAGCCCGATATGTGCATCATCCCCAGGTTCGCTATCCCAGAAACGTGGGCAAGATACTTCGGAATGGACTTTGGCCGGGTGAATACAGCAGCGCTTTGGTACGCCATGGAGCCGGAAACAGGGTTCCTCTACTTGTATAGAACTTACAAAGCCAAGGCGAGTCAGGTAGAGCATGCGATTAAACTACGTGAGTTAAGCCGCGGGGAATCAATCCGCCGTAGCGTCGGTGGTAACCTGCAAGAAGAAAATACGAGAGAAGGGTACACTAACGCCGGGTGGCGGATAGCTGAACCGAAGTTATCGAATGATAAATGGGAGAGAATCAGACGCGTCAATTCTCTCCACGCTCAGAATAAAATCTATGTCTTCAGCGACTTGAACGAGTACATAGACGAGAAGCTGTCTTTCTCTTATGAGGTTGATAAGGAAGATGAAATTACAGAGAAGATTCATAACGAAGCAGCCTTTCACTTCATGTCTGCTGAGGGATATATCTTGAGTGAATTTGAGATTGACATTGGCAAGGAAAAAAGCGCGTCAGTAGTATGGCGCTATTAACTGGAGGTTCACATGGAGATTTCACCAGAACAAGCGTTGACAATGTATAAGGATAAAGAGTCCGAATTAAGTGGACTGAGGACAAGGCAGAAGAAGGACGCTGCCCTGGCCAAAAAGGACAAGTTCTCCCTTTTAGACGATAACAACAAAAAGGTACCCAACTGTTACAATGTTACCTTGCCCAAAGCAGCTAACTTCGCAAGCCGGGCTAACTCAATTCTTTCGTCTTCTAATGAGCGTGTGGAGATTGAGGGGATAGGACTGAAGGATACAGATGCAGCGAAGAAGGAGGAGTTCTTTAACGAATGTTTGAGGCTAGGGAATACCAGCCCCAATAGACAGTTCGGCAAGGTCTTCTCATTCTCTGCCGGGCAGGCGAATCTCAGGGGAAGAGTTGCCAGAAGAGTGGAGGTAGAGATAGATAGTGAGGGCAAGCTCAAAGTGACGATTACCCCATGGGATACTCTATTCGCCAACTGGGAGTTTGATTCAGAGGGTCTCGCATGGGCAGCAAACCCAACTATCCGGTCAAGGCTGATGATAGAAACTGAGTATCCTGGAACTAAAGTAAGCTCGAAAACTGGGAACGTGATTGACTTCGTGGGCAAAAAAATAAATCACATCTTCGTTGACAAGAAGCATGTTATATCTTACCCGAATGATAGAGGTTACGTACCGGTAGCGATAGCTTACGCCTCAGCCGGATTACCTTTCCTCGATACTGATATGGAGATGAACAGTGGGGAATCTATCTTCTGGCAGGTCAGAGACCTGTTCGATGAAGCTAACCGTATCGCCTCGGTCGCGATGACGCTGCATGTGGGCTCACTATTCCCGCCCGTCCAGAAGCCTTACGAGGATATACCAAACGAAAAGCCAGAGTCGCCTTATGGTGGAACTATGGTCACTGTACCCTATAAGAAAGAGGATGGCGCTTATACCGCTTTCCCCAGGGCAGACCTATACCAGGCTACGAGATTCATCTGGTCTCTTATCGACACTCATATTCAGCAGGGAAGTTTCTCCACTATTGAGTACGGGACGCTTCAATTCCCTCTCTCTTCTGTAGCCCTTGAGGGACTAGCAGAAGGTCGGGAACTGGTGCTTCTCCCATCGCTTCAAGCTCTTTCGGAGGTAGAATTGCAAACCTGCATGATTATAAAAAAGCAGTTCATCGCCCTCGGCAAGACAGTAGAGTTGGCTGGTAGCGGACAGAAGGCTTCTTTCTCGCCAAAGGACATTGAAGGTGACTATAATATCTTCTTTAAGTATTTCACCGGGAGCAGGAAGTACGCTCTCGCTGGCATATCCGAGGCTCAGGCTATTAAGCCGCTTGAAATAGTAAGTGATGACTATATCAGGCGTGAACTTATCAGGGTCTCTAACCCAGAAGAAGAGAGTGAAAAACTCAAGACGCAACAGCTTGAGAGTTCCAATCCTCTTATTAAGGTTTACAACCAGATTAAAGGACTTATCTCTCAGGAGAGATGGGCGGAGGCCTGGATGCAAAGGAAACTACTCATGGATGCTCTAAGGAGAGAGTTGGCTCCCCCGGTGGCAGCGTCAGGCCAACCGGCGGGGCAGGGAGAGCCTGCGATTCCTTTGTTTACCGGAGCGCCAAGCAAGGTAGGTGGCAAACAGCCTGGTGGGATTTCCGCTGAAGAGACACGGAAGGCTGCCGGTGTTCAAGAAATAGATATGGAGGAAGCTTAGATGAAGACATTTACTATGAAAGATGTAGATGAGGAAATCCTTGCGACTATAGAGAGTGCAAATAGTGTGACAGAGCCACGCACTCCTCCGAACATTCTCAGGGAAATGATGGACAGAGACAAGCAGAAAAAGGAAGGTGCCTCAAATGGTAATGCCACAGCCCGCTAATTCTGAACTTGATAAGATACTCTCGACTGCCCGTAAATTAAGGGAAAAGGATAGGAGGAATACCCCTGAGGAAGAAGAGACTCTTGAGGCTGCCAGCAAATTGAGGGAAAAGGAAAGAAGTAATATCCTTCGTGATATTCTGTCCAAGCATTTTGATGTTTCTCCTGACGAACCTTACTTCTTATCCAGCCAGCAGGCACAGTCCTTCGGGTTTGAAGTGCCTCAAGACTGGAAACTCAAAGCCTTCAAAGAGGAAACAGACGAAGGCTATGCTATCAATTTCAGCGAGGTTACTCCTTCCGGGTGGGAAGTAACTGGAGAAGATACGATTGTTTCCCCTGAAGGGCAGAGATTAACTATCGAAGAAACACGGGAGATGGAAGAAACATTCCCGGAGTGGGGAAGTTTCTGGGAGACTCAGCCTGCACCTGCCCCCACAACTGCTGTAGCGGGTACTGCGCCGCCTCTGGGCTTCGTTTGGGACTATGAGACAGGCAAGTATTTTCCTGCCACTCTAGACCTCGAGGTGACAAAACGGTTCTATCAGGAGAATCCTGGCCTGCTGCCTGAAGGAGTATCTCCTACGCTAACACAGGATGACGTAGATATTCTGATGGCGAGAGAAGAAGAGACCTACGCCGCCTTCGTTAATGTCTTCCCGGAAATGATGTCTATTGAGGGGGGAGATTACCAGACTGATATAAGGGAAACTATAACACAGATATATGAGAACGAAGAGGTGCAGGCATGGTTTACTGATACCTTGAAGGAAAAAGGGCGTACCCCCGAGACAGAGCGCCTGCTAAGAGCTGTGTCTCCGCAATCAACTGAGGCTGAACTCAGGGAGTTTTTTGGAGCAGCAAAGGTTGACAAAACTCCTTGGGAACGGGCATGGAAGTCTCTCTATGTAGGAATTAGAACAGGTGCTACTCAAGCAGCACAGGCAGTGTTTAATGTGATATTGCCGAGCATGTTTCCTTATGTTCAGGAGGGACAGTCGAAAGTAACTGGTGTGTCAGATGCACAGGCACAGGGGATAGAGGGATATGCTTATACGGCAGAGGAAGCGATTATTGCTAATCAGCAGATGGAACCTTGGCGTGCTAAGTTTAGACAGGTGGCTGTTAATCTTCAGTCACAGCATGAGGACTGGGTGAAAAAGCATCCTGAATATGAACCACCCCCAGAGTATGAACAAGATATATTTGAAAACCCTGAACTGCTCAAAGACCCTGGATGGCTAATTCATACAATGGCGCAAACAACGGGGATGATGCTGCCTTCCTTGGCCGCTGGTTTAGCGGTTACTTTTACTACGAAGCAACCAATACTAGGTACATTGACAATGGCGGCTACCATGACCCCGATGGAGATGCAGGGATTATATGATGACCTTGTTCAATATGGCGCACCCATTGAAAGGGCTGAGGAATTGGCTTTAATTGTTGGAGCTGCCATTGGTGCTGTTGAAATAGCGCCAGGTATGATATTTATGAAAGCAGTCTATCCCGTCTTCAAACCTTTCAGACGTGGACTACAGACAGCAGTTGTAAAGGCTACCATGAGGCACATGATTGCTAAAGGGGTCAAGAACTTCACAGCTATTGAGGTATCCGAAGCCCTTGAAGAAGTGCTCCAAGGAGTCATCGCTGATTATACGGTTAGCTTCTATGATGAAAACAGGGATATTCTGGCTGCCATACCATCAACTGTTTTAAAAACTCTTGTTGGTGTTTTCCCTATGGCTATCTTTGGCGGCGGTATGTCTATGAGACGTGTGCCACCTGATGTGGCTGAGACAGTACCAGACAGTCAAAAAGAGATTGAGGGATGGGAGAAGAATAGGTTCACTGGTCAATGGCAGAAGCCTGAGAAGATGGTTGACAGCTTCAATGAAATTGTTGATGAAGGGAAAGTAGAAGGATTAACCGACAATCAGGCGAAGTTGCAGGCGTTTAATGAGTTAGCTGCTACTCCCGAAGGTGAGTTTCTAATAAACAAGGCTTCTGAAAGTATAGTGAATACTGGTAGACCAGCAATCCCTCCTGTTACCCCAGAGCCTGCCGAAGCCCCACCAGTTGTTGAAAAGCCTCCTGTAGTGAAACCCGAAGTTACAGTTTTATCTCCTGCCCAGCAAGACATTGTTAGAATTGGGCGAATGTCTAAATCGGAGTTCTATGAATATTATAAGGGGGCAACCCCTAAAATAGATAGCGGTCTAGTAGATTTTGCTAGAGATATGACAGATGCAGAAGTTAATGCTTTTTACTCTGCTCCTTCTAGTGAAACAATAGCAATAGTTGGAAAGAATTATTACAAACATACAGTTGTTTCAAAGAGGGCAGAAATAGAAAACTTTAGACTTGGGGCTATAGACCAAGCAGTAAAACCTACTGCAATCGCAGAAGAAATTACTGCAATTCCCAAAGCCGAGCCGGGTATGCCTGAAGCTGGCTACCAACCAGCTATGATTGAGGGTGTAACTGAGAAGGAAGTTAGACCAGTCGGCAAAGGTAAGATAGTTCAGATTTCTATGGAAGACCAGTTGAAACTTGATGAGGCAAGGCGGGCTGCCGAGGAAGCTGGCGAGGAAGTTAGAGAAGCCTATGAAGCACAGGTAGAGCTAGAAGTATTAAGAGAGACATTGGAGAATGACCCGATTGCCAGTCTCCGTTTTGATATAGGCTTACGGGCTGTTGGCAAGGGGGAGAAACGTAAGGTAATAAGCAAGATGGTATCTATCGACCAGTTGGTAGATGCCAAAGAAAATGAGTTTGCTTATAACGACTCTTTCACCCCGGCACAAGCCAGAGCAATAAAACCTGACACTGTGTTTTCTGAGGTTAATAAATTAAAGAATGGGCGGATAAGGGCTGATGCCGTTCTTGACGACCTTGCACAGAAATATACTGATGGTGATGTTAATGAATTTATAAACAGGGTAAACCAGATACGAGATGCCAAGAGACAAGCCAAAGAAGCCAAAAAAGCCATAAAGAAGAATATGACCGAGAGACCGCTTGAGACATTACCGGAGCAGGCAGAAGTCTCGACATCCCCAGTCGGGGAGCAGATGCTTACAGAGGGGCAGGTATCAACGACACTTGACCTATTCGGGAAGTACATTGAGAGTCGGTCGGCAGTTGACGCTTGGGAACTTACTAGGGAATTGAGAAGAGAGGAAAGGTCTGAGAGGGCGGAGGACTTGAAGATTAGGGCACAACAACTGATTGTAGAAGAGGGGATGAACACTGAAGAAGCTATGAACCAGTCCATCCGAGAAACAATGTCAGGTGAATTGCCCAAGCTGGATACTGATTACCTAAGCGATTTAACTGGCAATATGCGTCAGGCATTATTCGATAAGGTTTACTATACTCTGAAAGATGAGTCTTACGAGATGATGTCAACAGTAACCGCCTTGACTAATGCCTTGGCGGGTAACCCAATATCGAGAGAGCCTGGGGTCAAGGGTGGGTCTGCTTACAGTAGATTGCAAAGAGTATTTGGTGACCAACCTGTTGTAATGAAATCCATCGAGACTATATCTGAAAACAAAGAGTCTCTCGAAGATGTTGTCGAAGGCATATTCCATGAGATAGGGCGGGAACCTATCCCTGTTGACCAGGAGACAGCCGACTATCTGAGAACTGTCGGCAAGGAAAAAAAGACCAGAGAAGAGGTCGCCATAATACGTAAATATCACAGGGCTCATCCAGCCAAAAAATATGATGCTCCGATTGATAAAGCTTTTAAGCAACCTCCTATGTTTAACTTTATGGAGCAGAGTATGCTTAATCGAGTGCTTAAAGAACTCCTTTGGTCACCTATCGATATTGGCAACTTTCTCAGGGCTAACAAAGCGAGTTTCGATAACTCATTCCTTCGGCAGTCAAAGATGTTAGCTGGTGGGCATCCTTTTGTGGGATGGCAGGGACACGCGACTGCATGGCAGTCAATGTTTAGTCAGAAACACGCTGAAGCAGAGTGGGAACTTATAACCAGAGACCCTGACTTCCAGATTTATGAAGAAGACAGGATTAAAACAGGGCATGACCCATTAAGAGTTCCTGCTTTTGCTGGAGACAAAGGAACTGAGAGATACAGATATTCCGAAGAAATGGGTTTTACATCACAGCATGTAGAAAGGTTGATACCCAAATTCACTGCATGGTTGCCTCATGTTAAGTATTCTGAGAGAGCCTTTAGCGCTGGAACTAATAAAATCGCGTGGGGTGTATGGAAGCAGGAACTAATGTCGGCAAGAAGGGAAGCTGAGAAGATAGCCTCTGGGAAGGCAAAACTCAAAGAAGGTGAATCCTTTGATATAATTCAGGAGATGAGTGATTTCCAAGGGATGTTAGGAGATTTGATTCAGAGAGCTAATCTGAGACAGTTTTCTGGTCTAGCTCCTGCCATGAACGCTTTCTTCTTCGCTGCAAGGTCAAAGGTAGGTAGATTCCTCTTTCCAAAACATTTAATCGGTATGACTATTCATAATGGGAAGGTCGGTTTCAACCCAAGAGTAATGAAAGAAGCATGGAGAGATTTTATTGCAACAAACGCACAGATAGCTGGCTTGATGTTTCTAGGGGCTTGGTTGGGCTTATGGGATTTGGAGACAGACCCCCGGAATGCAGAGGTTATGAGTGCGCGTATCGGCAAGACACGTATTGACCCTTGGGCTGGTTATCGTCAATTTGCTGTTTTATATGCTCGTCTTTGTACTGGAACTGGCATCTCGTCTGTAACTGGGGCTGAGTATGACATAGACCCAGTGGGTACCACACAAAGTTTTTTTGAATATTCTCTGTCGCCGTTGGCGGGCACCTTATTAGAGTTCTGGACAGGCAGGAACTTCCTCGGACAAGTAGTTGATTACGATGATGCAAAATACTGGATAGAGAAAATCACGCCATTTGCTATTAATGATGTTTGGGAGGCTTATGAGGGAGAAGGTTGGGGTGGCGCAAAGTTAGCGGTTGTCCCTGCTTTTTATGGTGAAGGTGTCCAGACGTATACGGGAACCTGGGAAGATAACTTCAAGAAATTGGGTATATCGAAGTTCCCAGAGAACTTAGAGCAGGGTGTACCTGAGCCATACTATGATATGACTGACCTATGGTCAGATAACATTGTACACTTCAAAGGAGTTGACCCAGCCACTTTAACAGAAAGAAAGGGCTTTCCTAACTATATTAGATTAGGGGTTGAAACATTGATAATCAATGAACATATTGACTCTCTGCCTAGTGATAAGTTGGTAGAAATCAATACCGACCCTGACAAGGGTTTGACTTTCGTTGATTACTATGACCAGTGGGAGCAAAGGGAAAAGCTAGTAGCCGCTGGTGATGATGCCGAGTGGACAGTGAGTAAGTTGCAACCAGACGGAACTTACAAGGAAGTAACTCATAAAGGTGATAAAGCCATCTCGGCATATGATAACAATGAGATAACACAAAACGCTAATCGGGGCAACTTCTCCCAGAGACAGCTCGCTTTGCTTTATCAGTATTGGACTATTACCGACAAGAAAGAGCAGGCTGATTTCTTAGACAAACATAAGGCAGATATAGGGACTAATGCTAGAAAAGAGTACCTGCGTACTCATGCCAAAGAAAACGCTATGCTTGCTTTGTGGGGGCAGGCCAACTCTCTCTATTCAAGAGAATCCTATGATGAATTTAATAAATTGCTCAAGGAGTATGACATCCCCGATACCGCCATACCTGAGTTAATCTTGCCACCGGAGGGAAGCGTTGAGGCTTCCTTTAAGCGTCTTGAGTTGGTTGCCGAGGGCAGAGAAGGTAGTCCAGAGGGACAACTGCTTCTCTTGCTAGACCATCTTAAAGCACAAGAGGCTGAAGTAGAATCTCTTGCTGGGTGGAAAAACCTCCAAGTGTCCGATAAGACTGTAGAATACTGGCAACTGAGAGCGGATAATCAAGGACTTTACGACAAGCTAGATGAGATTGATGCTAATGAAAAACTTGATAACAAAGTGAAGGACAAGAACGGACTAACCGAGAAGGAGAGAGCTATAGCTGAAGTCAAGGCGACTAAAGTAGGCGATGAGACATTTGGTGATATAGAGAACAGGGTAGTCGCCATCGGCAAAGGCACTCGTGATAATCCTATACCGGATGAGACAGTTAATCTCTTCGTAGAGCATAAGAGAATAGGGGATGAGTCCGGTGGGTCCAGCCTTGAGGTAAAGTTAAACCGCTATGATAATCCTAGCCTCAATGATTTCTTAATGAGTGAAGATTACTGGGGCGCTACCGCAGCAGAACCTTTATATGGGGAATATGACCAAGATTATCTTGACAGATGGCTTGTCCCACGATGGCGGTTGGAAGTAAAGCACCGTGGAGATACCGCCCAGTATAAAGCCATTCTCAAAAAGTATACTGGGACAGAAGAAGATGAACAGAGAAGGGGCTTCCTCTATAAGAACGGGCAGCCTACCGAGTATTGCTTGGCTTATTATCAGATAAAGGCGTATCAGAAAAAGATACCGGTAGAGTATCAGAGAGATTATATCACCTGGTACACTGACCTCAAGCTGAAAGAAAAACCTGACTACTACCCGGACAACGTGGCTTATTATGAGGATGACTGGTTCCTGATGTCGCATGAGGGATTCTACCAGGATGTGTACTTGGGCATACTCCATAATGAAGAGAGGAAGTTCGATAACGTGCCTACCAAAAAAGTCTTAAATCAATATATCTCTTATCTTGATTTAGATAAGGGGAAGGAGAGGGCAGATTACAGGCATGAAAACAAGGAGTTTGATGATTGGTTACTTCTTACAGGTAAGGTCTCAATATCAATAGATGAGAAGAGGCGCAGGACGAACCTCACCCCAGCCGAGAAAAGGGAAGAGGATTGGCAAGACATTTTGGACAAACTCAAGAGGTAGTTGACATAATATACTGAAGTGTGGTTATAATCATAATGTAATGGAGGTTTACTAAAATGGACGGAACTGGAATCAAAGTGGACGGAACTCCTGGACAGGCGGGGCAGGCAAATCCTCTGGCTGGAGCAGGAGGAACTTCATCTGGTAATCAGGGAACTTCAGAAGAGCCCAAGCTTATACCGGAAACTGAAGTCGAGAAGTTGGTTAGTGATAGATTAGCTCAGGCAGGAAGAGATGCCAAGTCAGTTGAAGCGCAGAAGTCAGACATCGAAAGACGTGAGCAGGCGCTTACCGATTGGCAGAGACAGAAAGACGAAGACGAGCAAAAGGCTATCAAGGATAACCCTGAACTTCTTGATGTATTCCATCAGAAGAAAGCCCTTCGAGACAGGGAAGCAACTTTCAAAAAGGAAAGATTAACCTTTGAGAAGGAAAAACTGGAACACCAGATTGAGATTGAGGGTGCCAGAAAGATGCAACTTGAAATTGATGTTTTCGATATTGCCAAGGAGTATGAGGGCGGAGACGCTGCGAAGCTCAAGTCCGTATGCGAAACATTCGATGCGAAAACTAAAGAGCAGATTCGCAAAGTCGCCGGTACCTTCTGGCCAAAGGCAACTGCAACTGGTAAAGATACTACTTCCCAGAAAGGGCGCGACTCCGGTGTGACTCAAGGCGGGACAGGCGAAAAAACCCAAGAACAATCTCTCGATGAGAGATACCCGACTATGAAGAAATAAAGGAGGCCTCTTATGGCGACAATGATAGGGAATACCTATTTAACCCTGCTTGACTATGCCAAGCGGGAAACCCCAGGCGGGGGAATAGACGAAATAATTGAGGTATTGGCTGCGTCTAACCCGATTATAGCTGATGCTAATGTTATGGAAGGTAATCTCCCAACTGGACACAGGAGTACACAAAGGTCATCTCAGCCTGCCGGTTCTTGGAGGCTACTGAACTATGGTGTTGCTCCAGAGAAAAGTACCACGAAACAGGTAACTGATACCTGTGGCATCTTGGAGGCATACAGCAAACTGGATGTGGATGTGGCTTCGCTCAATGGTAATGAGGCTGCTTTCAGAGCTTCAGAGGACAATGCCTTTATAGCTGGATTGAACAGCACGGCCGCGACTGCTATCTTCTATAGCAATGCTTTAACAGACCCGGAGAAGATGCACGGACTCGCGCCACGGTACAACAGTCTTACCGCCCCTGTCGGTGCAACATCTTCCCAGATGATTAACGGTGGTGGTTCTGGTTCGGATAATACTTCTATCTGGTTAATCACTTGGGGTCCTCAGACCTGTAGCCTGATTTATCCAAAGGGAAGCATGGCTGGTCTGACAAACGAGGACATGGGCAAGCAACTTGTTACCGACTCCGATGGTAAACTTTATACTGCCTTTGTTACCAAGTTCCAGTGGAAGCTCGGTCTTATGCTGAAGGACTATCGCTATGCAATCCGCATCTGCAACATTGATGACAGCGACCTGACCGCTGATGCTGCTTCCGGCCCCGACATCATGAGTTTGCTGGTTGATGCCTACTACTCACGCCCTACTGTTGAACTGGGGAAGATGGCTTCGACATTCATCTATTGCAACAAGACCATTGCCAAATTCCTGCATAAGCAGGCACAGAATAAGAGCAATGTCAACCTGACTATTGATAGCCCTGCCGGGAAACCGATAGTCTCCTTCTTGGATGCACCGATTCATGTATGCGACAACCTTGATATTGATGAGGATGCAGTCAGCTAAAGAAAAAGGTGAAATATGCCAGAAGTAGGGGAAATTCGTAAGGCTATTGAGTTGGGTCGCCAAGACTCTCGTAAACTTATTTTGCACGCTTGTATAGATTGTGGTAAGGAACGGTGGGTTTATCTTCGCAAAGGGTTGCCTGAAAACCTTCGTTGTTGTAAATGTGCAACACGAGTGAGGAAAGAAAGGGAACATAAACAGCACGGCTACAAACAGAGCAAATCTTATGGTTATGTTGTTGTAAGATTAGACCCTAGCGATTTTTACTATAAGATGGCTACCAACTTAGGCATTGTACGTGAGCACCGCCTTGTTATGGCAAAACATCTTGGGCGTTGCCTTTTATCTTGGGAGGTGGTACACCACAAGAATGGTATTAGGGATGACAACCGAATTGAGAACTTGGAATTATTGCCAACCTCAAAATATCATTTGGTAGACCTTGTCCTCAAGAGTAGGATAAGTAAGTTAGAGAAAACCGTAGAGAAACAAGCCCAAGAAATCAAACTCCTACAATGGCATGTTAGAGGACTAAACACAAATAAAATTTTGGAGGAAGAACTTGTATATTGATAAAGAGCTTCTATTTGAGGAGGATTGGGACTTTGAGGGGGCTGGGGCTACTGACTATTCTGATAAGTCTATTAACTTAGCCCTGGCTGCACGGGATGTCGGTAAGGGGAGGCAAACGTATGTCGTAATTGTGGTTACAGAGGCGTTTGTTGATGACTCTGCTGCCGGTGCGATAACCTTCACCCTGATTGAAGAGGACACTGAAGCCACCTCAACCACTGTTACCCTTGACTCCAATTCGCCCACACTGCTTGCAACCGAGGCGTTTCTCTCTACTGTAATGACCCTCGGGCGAGCCCCAATCGTTATCCCGGTTCCATCCGGCATAGCCTTGAAGCATATAGGGCTAAAGTCTGTGACAACTCAGACTCTTACTGCCGGGAAGGTTACAGCCTTTCTCGCCCTCGAAGCACAGACTAACTAGACACAGTGAAATTCATAGTAGAGGGGAGGCGGAGAGTCTCCCCTCTAGTAACTAAAGGAGGTTACTATTATGGGAATGTTTTGGAGAGGAGAACACACTTTTGCGGAACTCCATGCACTTGGAGGTGATATTGGAGCATACCCGCCCCCTAAACTAACCTACTATGTAGACAAAGAGGGTGGTTCTGATAGCCATACTGGATTGGGGAGTTGGCGAAATGCCAAGGCAACCTATCAAGCAGGAGTTACTGCTGCCACCTGTGCTGACAACAGATACAGAGATGTTGATCTCATCATCGCACCTGCGGAATACGATGAGCAGGTCGTTGTCAGTGGTGTAGCTCAAGGAATCTACCAAGGTAGTAGCACTTCCTATGCCTACAGGGCAGGGCGACTTCGCATAATTCATATGGGAGTAGCTTCTATCCTGAAAAACAGCGGAGTCGATACAAGCCATACGCTTCTCATCCAGCGCCAGAAGGTAGAACTTTACGGCGGAACTTTTAGGAACTATACCGACTCAGGCGATTTCTCTGCCGTATGCTGGGAAAGAGATACCGGGATTGGTGATGTAATTCAGGGTGCTATGTATGGTTGTAGAGTTGAAGGTCGCGCTTCAGCCCAGATAGGCATTGATGTAGACGCTGCACAATATGTTTGGATAGTTGATTGCTGGATTTCTGGCTTTGATACCGGCATCTTGATAGCTGGTAATGGTTTAGGTGCATGTACAGACAACTTGGTTAAGCATTGTATGTTCCGTGGCAATACCAACGATATTTTGGTGGGTGCTTCTTCATTTACTTTGCTTGAGGATAACATCCATTATGACCCGGACACTACATTATTCGTTGGGGACAGTGATTTCTCAACTAGGGGAGGCACTATTGCTGACCTCGTTGTAAAGGGTGGTATGGTTCATGCTACTGACCTTGCCAAGATGAACGCTACCAACATATACCATTTTGGTATAACAACGCAAGATGCAGTTGAGTGGTAGGGGGATGTAAAAAGAAAAGACTTTTTAGGGGGGGGGCTTTATCTCCCTCCCCCATTCCGTTAAGACTTGAGAAATTTGTGGAGGAACAAAAGTGAAATATATCTGTCTTAGAGATTGCTTCGTAAAAGACCGGCTGTGGGAAAAGGAGAAAGTTTATGAACTCCCCGATGACTTTCCTAAGTACGAAAAGAACTTTGCTCCAGTTGGGGCACCTCCTGTTGTGGAAGCACCGATAGAACCCACACCAGAACTGCCACAGCTTAAAACAGAGCCTCAAAAGACGGCTACCGATACTCCTGCCGTGGTAGAGAAGATAGCGACTCCAGAAGAACCGCCTGTGGCAAAGGCGAATGTTCCCCCTGGTTTCTATTTCTGCTCCAGTTGTAAAGCAAATCACAAAGAAACGAGCAAGGTGGGGAAGAAGCACTTAAAATATAAAACAAAATAATTAACCGCGTACTCTTAAAACAAGGAGGCAAGTAAGATGTCAATTCCTGTAAGAAGAAGAGCGAACCCTTTGTTCGGGCAACCGACATTGGCTTCCGCGAATAATGGGTGGGCCGGGTGGATTAGGGGGAGTGTATCACCGCTAGACCAGAAAGGTTCTACCGGATGGTTAGCAGAACTTTATGGCGGTGTGCAGACCGGAGACGATTGGGCAAGGGTAAACATCCCAGTTGATGAGATATTTGTAACTGACTTCAATCGTGCCCTATGGTCGTGGTACCAGACCGCTGCTGAGTCTATGGGGCTTGGCATTGTTATCTGGATACATGACCCAAATGATTTTGACAATAGAGCCGAAGTAACACAACTCGGCGGTCATGCAGATTTGCCGAAAGCGTTAGGGTGGAACGCCTTTTCCTTCTCATCCGCTACCGGAGGTATGTTCTACTACGGAGAGGGAACTACCGGTACCGGCTTGACTGCTGGTACTCAATATACTTGGGCACAATTCCAAGCCGATGTTATTTTCAGGAACTGGTCTATCTATCGGATAACCTTTGATTGGGGATGGGAAGCATCCGGCACCTTTGAGTCAGCTTATGTTGCTGATGTAAAGCTCAATGGAGTGGCTGTTCCTTTAACCTCTGGGTTTGGTGAACGTGCTGGTGGAGAAACTAAAACACTTTATATTGCTACTTCCGGTACTTCTACCACGAAGGCAACCGCCTTGTCTCCGGCTACTGGCAAGAGACTAGTAGTGCATCAAATCAGCATGACTTCCGCATCGGCAACCGCCGCGAACTTCGAGGTCTATTTCGGAACCGGGACAAATATAACCACTGATGCTACTAAGGCGATTACTATTGCCAACCTCGATACCGATAGCCGCCCGTCTGAATATCCTTATTTTGGCAACGGAGATAAGGGATGCCCGAAGGGTCTTGCTGATGAGGTTGTGTCTATCAGAACTTCAGTAGACATATCTACTAACGGGTATTTCGTCTTCGTCTATCACGAGGAATAAGGGGGGAATGTCAAGTGCCTAGTGTAAATGAACAACAACGCAAGCTTATGTGTATCGCCCTCTCTATTAAGAGGGGGGAAACTCCTGCTTCATATAGTAAAGAGGCATCCCGCCTTGCTAATGAGATGTCGGAGGAACAATTGCAGGAGTATTGCGGGAGCAAAGTCAAGAAGTAAGGTGGTGAGAGATGGCTAGGAACTTATCAGACGTTAGACAGGAAGTAAAGCAGATATTGAGGGGTGAGTTCTCCGGCGATGTTACGGACGAGGACTGGAAAGATGATGAGATTGACATTCATATCGGGCATACTCTTGAAAATATATCCCTGGTATCCCCGAATGTGGTAAAGGAAGTTCTGACTACAATCGAGAACTCAACAGAACTTGATATTAGCGCAATCGAGAATCTACTCTGGGTCGAGAAGGCAGAGTACCCCACCGGGAATAGCCCTCGCGATTATCGCAACATAAAAAAGATAGACCGTGAGACTATTGAGCTTGACACGACCATTACCCCTTTGGCCGGCGGGTCAAGCACTCTCACTGGCACAGTAACATTCACCTCCGGGTCAACAGCAGTAACCGGCTCTGGCACCGACTTCGATGGTGAGCTTAAAGCTGGCTATCACATTAAGGCATCAGGTGGTACAAGGTGGTATAGGATTTATTCAATCACCGATGGCACGAACCTGGTGCTGGCTGAGGCTTGTCGGAGTGGAGATACCGGTGCGGACACGGAAAACGCCACTCAGTATTGCTATGAGACCGCCTACCTCTTCTGCGCCAAGCTCCACGAACTCGATGAGGACTCTTCTACGTTGGGGCCTGCTGAGGAGTCGGTGCTTATAGATGGTTCCATAGCCTCAACCGCCTTGTCCTGGATAAATACACTCAGAACCCATATTAAAAAGTCAGTTGACTTGATGGGCAGTTCTGAGACCGCCATCAGTAGCATCTCTGACAGGATAAACCAGTCCATTGATGATTTGAATAAGGGCAGAACGCAGATAGATGACACCCGGGCGACCGCCGAGAGTGCGATAGACAACATGGTAGCCCGGATAAATATGGCGATGGATAACCTGTCCATTGGGCAAACCTTCATCAACAAAATAAACTATGGCGGGTCTCCTGAAAACGATTACGCCAATTACGCAGCAAGGGAGTTATCAAACGCCAATGCCTTTCTGAACCAGGCCAGAGGTTATATGTCAGAGGGCAATACCGCTGACGGATGGGGAGCCTATGCCGCCAGGGAGCTACAGAACGCATCCTCACTTCTCAATCAGGCTGGGGCTTACATCAGGCAGTCTTCAAGCCG
>Ga0207997_1000516_pt1 | contig 19743 bp, 20 predicted proteins | sample AntAceMetag02UKN_FD_184777 | JGI IMG/M metagenome (GOLD analysis project Ga0207997, IMG submission 184777) | Saline lake microbial communities from Ace Lake, Antarctica - Antarctic Ace Lake Metagenome 02UKN (SPAdes) (version 2) | ecosystem: Environmental > Aquatic > Non-marine Saline and... | reverse complement strand
TTTGCTGACAGCAAGCTCACAAACAGCAGATGCTGATGCAGAGGATTATTTGCTTCTCGCTAACACAGAATATGAATTTTCCGTTGGCACAGGAGTTGATAGAATATCTCTTTTCAATAACAGTGGAGGCGCAGGCTTCGCACACATCATGTTAATGTACTAAATGAGACTTAGATAGTTAAAGGAAAAGTATGAAGTTAGTTTATTTGTTGCCAAGTTTAAGGGTTAGTGGAGCAACAATAATATACGAACAGGCTGATAGATTGGCCGAGCTTGGTCATGATGTCCATATAACCTCACTAGATGAATTGGTGGGTATTGATTTGTACCCATTTAAAATTATTCCTCAGAAATTACAAGATTCCCTCAAGGACTTCGAGACAGCAGATGCAATTATTGCTATGAATGCAGTCTGTGCTTTTTACATAAATGATTTAGAAACTCAAGCTAGAAAATACTATTTACTCATTAATGAGGAATTTAGTTTTTATCCAAAAGAATTATTCAAAGCTAAATATAAAAACCTAGATGATGACAGAATTAAAATAGAAAGAGATGCTCAAAGGAAGTATCTTGAGGCATCTTATAATTTAAAATTACGATACATTGTTACCAATGATGATCTGGCCGCAATGTTAAAACAATTTGGCAAAAAAGCTGATGTGGTCCCTGTTGGAGTAAATCCAAAACTATTTTATCCTGACGTGGGCATTATTAAGGGAAGCAAGCCAAGAATAGTTGTAGAAGGCTCCCTTGCTCCATGGAAGGGCATAAAAATTATCAATAGAGCGTTAACAGAGTTTGCAAATGAATTTGAATTATGGAGTATAAGCGATGGTCCAGCTCCTCTAAAATCAGACAAGCACTGGAGAAACCCAGATTATCAAACTGTACGAAAAATTTTATCCTCAGCAGATATTTTGATAAGAGCCTATTCAGAGGATGGTGTTGCAGAACTTCAAGCCTGGGCTATGGCTTGTGGTTGCGCAGTGCTTACTACAGAGACGTCTGGAACCAAAATGTTCTGTGACGACACGAACTCTGTTATAGTTAAGGCAGGTGATTATAAACAGCTAACCAAAGAGCTGAAATCACTAATTAAGAGTAAAATTAAAAGAGAAGAGCTTATAAGGAACGGCCTAGAAACCGCTAAAAAGCTCAACTGGGAATCATCAATTAAAGTTTTAGAATCAGTTTTAAAAGGAAGGAGATCTCATGGCGGGAGAAGTTCACAAACCAAATAGACTTAAAATATTATTTATACCTCGAGACAACAAAGGTTGTGGGTTTTACCGTATGTTGGTTCCTGCTAACGAGATTAAAAGACAGGACTTGGCTGACGTTGTGGTCAACTTTGGTTGGGACTGGAAAATGGTTGAATGGGCTCATCTTATAGTTGTCCAAAGGATGACTGATATTGAGGCATACGAATCGTTTGACCAAGCACATTCAATTGGTAAAAAGATTATCTTTGAGATAGACGATTACGTTAATGCTATTTCACCAACAAATCCCTCATTCGACTTCTGGAGTCCTTTTGGACCAAACTATGCACGCTGTCTAAAAAATATGCAAAAGGCAGATGCAATGCAGGTAACAACAGAAAGGCTCAGGAATGAATACGCCCTCTGGCAACCGCGCATAGAGGCTCTACCGAATTGTTTAGATAAAACCCTTTGGGATATACCCGCATGGACAGCCACCCACTGGGATAACTATTACAAAAAGAAAAATGATGGTATCATAAGAATAGGATTCACTGGAGCTGCTAGTCACTATGAAGACTTACAGTTGGTTGAGGATGTCATTACGAAGCTCTGTCAGAAATACAACAACGTTCATTTTTGCATGATGGGGTATCACGGAGAGTCTAAAAAAGGCCCCAATCTATTTCAGAATATTCCTAACTCAACGTCGGTATGTCCAAACTGCAAAAGCGGAGGACAACTTGAGAAAATACCAGGCATTGAGTTATTATATTATCCAAGCAAGCTCAAAGAGGCTGCTTTCGATATAGGTATAGCTCCTCTAATTGAGACTGGATTTAATCAGGGAAAAAGTGATATAAAGTTAAGAGAGTATTCAGCGCTGAGTATTCCTGTCGTAGCCACTAGGATGAAGCCATATAGTGAAAGTGTAAGGGAAGGATATACGGGGTTTTTAGCATCTACTGGTAAGGAATGGTATGATGCTTTAGAACTACTTATTAAGGATGAAGGATTAAGGTTAAGACTCGGTAAAAATAATTATCGCTGGTATAAAGAAAATACCATCGACAAACACATTCATAAGTGGATGGATTTTTATAACAGAGTCATAAGTTTTAAGATGAAGTGGTAATGTAAATTACCAAAAAATTATTAATAAGAAAGGAACACCAATATGGCTGCAGATTTTCAATGGTGGGGTTCATACGGAGCCTCTGGCACACCTACAACCGCAGATTTGGGCGTTTCTGGTAACCTTTTTAACTATAAGACAAGTAATTCACTTGCCTCAGCTGCGGACTACACATCGTATCCGATTACAGCAGGTAACAACTCTTATGACGTCTGGTTGAAGGGTCATTTTACAGGAACATTCAATAAAATTCAGAATGGTAAGTTCTGGAAATCAAGCGGAGCTCTAGGAACAGGAGAAACCGTAAAATTCGTCGGTCACACAACAGCTTATGCCCAACCAACAACTGGGGAGAGCTCTTATGCGTCGGCTGACGTACCTACAGCATCACCAGGCTCAGCAAATATATCGTTCGGTGGAGACCTCTCTGGTAATATTACTGGAGTAGGCTACTCTGACTTCATTGTCACACAGTTGCGAACAACAACTGCGGCAGAAGCTGGAGATACCGAAACGTATACTTACACTTTGACCTACGATGAGAACTAAAAATTAGTAAAAGTTTAAGTTAATTAAAGGAGTCATTAAAAAATATGACATATATACCAATACATCCTAATGACAGCACATTCGCTCGTTTGATGAAAAACGCTGCTAAAGCTCTGCGCACAGGAAATAAAGAACTCTTAAAAAAGGTAAAGAAAGAGTTTGCAGGGGATAGAATCAGCTTATTTTTTAACAGCGAAACTGATGTTATTAGGGTGCTCCGACAGGATGCTCCTCCAATCGACTTTCCTGTAAGTCAATGGACGAAGCTACCTAAAGGGGCACCTAAGAAAACCAAATAGTAAAAGTGTTAGTAATTAGGCCGTTGCAATACAATGTCGCCGAAATTCGGAGGAATACAATCCTATGGCCAATAAAATAACTGGGAAAACAACAGACCCTAAAGAAAAAAAGGCTCGTGCGGAACTCCACTATGAGTGGTTAGCAAAGTATCATGATGATACTGAACTGAGACAGTACGACGATGAAAAGGGTCTGGTTCACCATTTTGGACACATAGACCGAGAAAAGGTCGTGGAGTTCATCATTGAATCTACAAAGGCGGAGAAGCAATTCACCGTCGGTGTTAATCTAAAAACTGGTCTGTTCAGTATAGAAGGCCGAGAAGTAAAGCAGATTAATGATGGCAAAACGAATATTCCACTTGGTCTATTTTTAGTTAATAAACAGGTTGTATCTACTTGGGGAGATAAAGCAAAGCTAATCTTTGTACGCCACGTAAGACGTGACTTCATAATGGGTGAGGGACGTATGGGTGTAACCATGACCTACGAGTTAGGCTGGGAAGCCGTCGTAGATGGTAAACAAGAGAAGCATACTATTATCGTCGATCACCGAGGTCATCTCGGACTCCCTATTACCCTCGAACAAGAAGGCTTCAAGACATTGTAATTCCCTAATAATTAGGCAGCGGCCATATAAGGCTTAGTTTAAGGCCATGACATTATTCATGGTTTTTTAATTAAGCCTTTTTTATTTAAAGTTGTTTTTTTATTATGGCTACTTACTACAAACTACTAAAAGAAGATGGTGATTATTTACTCCTAGAAACGGAAGATAAGATTTTATTGGAAAATTATTTTTTTGTAACTTGGACAATTGGTGCAAAAGCTAGAATTCAAAAATCAAGAACAAAAACTCTTACTGCTAAAGCTGATATAAAAGCCAGCCAAATAGAAACAGTGACGGCTAAAGCTGCTTTAAAACGCTCTGCCTCAAGAACAATATCAGCAATTTCTAGGATTGGAAGGGGTTTTGAGCAAACTATCGATTCTAAAGCTTCAATTAAGCTAGAAAACACATCTACCATAACTGCTTTGGGAAGAATTACTATTGCTGGCACTCAAACAATTTCAGCTCTAAGCAGAATTGAAAAACAATCACCAGCAACTTTAGAAACTAAAGCAAATATTAAGGCAACTCAAACTCAGACAGTTAGTGTTAAGGCTGCAATCCAAAAGACATTTGCTCAAACGATAGAAGCTAAAGGACGAATCCTAAAGGCTTCTACTCAAACATTGACGGCTAAGGGACGAATACAAATCAGTACAAGCCAGACAATATTTGGTAAGGGACGTATTCAAATCGGTCCCACTCAAACAGTAGGTGCTTTGGGCCGCATAGTAATTATATCAACGCAGACTATAGGTGCAAAAGCCAGGATAACTCAAATACTTACACAAACTGTCGAAGCTAAAGCTAGTATAAAAATCGTAGAAATTGAAAGAACCGTCCAAGCAAAAGCAGCAATTCAAGAAACATTTGAAAAAACAATAACTGCTAAAGGTCGGATTCAAATTTCTACTAGCCGAACCATTACTGCCAAAGCAAAAATAATAACACCTTCTGACAGAATCTATGGTGGTAATTGGCAAAGAAAATGTTGGTTTGACGCAGTAAATAATAATCATTGGAGAAGTAGATATAACAGGGATAATGACAAGATTATTTTTGAATGGATTGCTAATGATAATTTAAGTGCTGATAATTGGGTAGAAAATGAAAATGCAAGAATTGATTGTTCGGAATTTCCTGAAAATTGGTTTATTGCTGATTTTACAGTTAGGGGAGCAACAAATGGTATTCCTATAACAATTCACTATTCAGATGGTGTTGATACTTATATTGCAGAAAGTGATGAGGCATCTGCAACAGGTTGGGCTTGGGAAAATACAACTAAAGTATTTGATGGTGTTGTTGATGGTGGAAAATATCAATGGGTTAACTTAGCTTGTGATAGAAACACAAGTGGTTATACCTTATGGGCGACAGCAAGATTTGATGATGATACTAATATTTGGATAAAAGCTAAAGAACAATCAGTTTCGGGTAATATTACAGGATGGGAAGCCTCAGATGATGTAAGTGATACAGGAAATACAGCTACGGTTTATGGACAGTCTGTTAGGTCAGTTGGGTTAGGTGGTGCAAATAAAAAAGATATGATGTTTGTTTGGAAACAAGACGATGATATATATTCTCGTTTCCTTAACTCTGGGATAACGTGGGAAGACATACAGACCGTTTCTTTAAACACCTATGCAGGAAAATCTGCGTTTGATTTTGAACATGGAATAGTTATTGATGAAAACCACTTACACATAGTTTATGTAGATGGAGATAGAACAATAAAGTGGAGGGAAAGAGAAGCAGGGAAAACTGATACTTGGGAAGCTGCTGAAACTTTAGACGACTCTATAAGTCAACATGGTGGTGTAGGAATTGTTCAACATGGAAGTGGATATTTATATGTTCTATGGAAAGACAATAATGATATTGGTTGGAGAAAACATGACTGTGTTGACGAAACTTGGGATCCAATTTTAACAGAAGATTATTACGAATTTGATGTTGCAGTAAGTGCAGTTGTACCTACTACTTCTTTATGGCAAATACAGACAGCAGATGGCATACCGAGTGATGCTTCAATTCTAGCTAACTGGGCAGGTCAAATAGGAGCAGATAAAAATGGAGTTGGTTGGGGAGTTATTATATATGTTAATCCTAGAACTATTACGGCTAAAGGGTCTATCAAGAAAACTTTGTCTCAGTCGCTTGACTCGAAGGCTTCAATCAAGAGAACTGCCACTCGCACTATATCGGCCTTGGGTAGCTTGGGCAGGCTATTCACTTATAAGGTTGATGCAAAGGCACGAATCCAGATTGCTTCGAGTCAAACGATTGAGGCTAAGGCAAACATCCAAAAAACGTTCACACAAACCGTCACGACTAAGGGAAGAATACAATTTACTTCCACACAGACGATCAATGCCAAGGCTAATATTCAAACTGGTCAGGCAAAAACTATCGACGCCAAAGCTCGCATCCAAAGAATATTCACTCAAACTTTAGAAGCCAAGGGAAGAATTGGAATTTCAGAAGGCGAAACTATTAACGCATTGGGAAGAATCCAAAAAGAATTTTCTCAATCAGTAAATGCCAAAGGGAGAATTCAGGTAGCTGAAGAGCAAACCATCGAAGCTAAAGGTCGAATCACTCGAGCCCTTACACAAACAGTTCAAGCTCGTGGAAATATTGTTACCACTCAAACCAGAACAATCCAAGCTAGAGGAAGAATAACCCATGTGTATGTTCAAACAATAAATGCTCTTGGACGCATTGAAAAGACTTTCTTACAGACAATAGAAGCCAGGGGTAGGATAACCACTACATACACGCAGGAAATTAGCGCTAAAGCAGCAATACTACGTAGTTTTACTCGAACTATCGAAGCTAAGGCAAGAATTACCAGAATTGGAGTACAAACGATTGACGCCAAGGCTGATATTACAAAAACAACCTCTAGAACGATTGAGGCTAGAGGACGAGTTGGTATTGCGGGTGGACAATTAATAGGCGCTAAAGGTGACATTAAGAAGACTCAAGAGCAAACCATTTCTGCAAAAGCAGCAATAGCCAGAATTTTTACTCAGACTGTTTCCGCTCTAGGACGTATTCAAATCTTGAGTACACAGACAGTTGAAGCTCTAGCAAATATTGTATCTACACAAAGTCAAACAATAGAAGCTAAAGGTCGCATCACAAAAACGTACCAGCAAACAATTGGTGCTAAAGCTTCTATTACCAAACTAACGACACGAACTATTGAAGCCAGGGGTAGGATTCAGCTTGTTTCTCAACAAACAATCAGTGCCAAGGGTGACATCACTAAGACAGCAGAAAAAACTATTGAAGCCCTGGGTAGAATCGGTGAAGCTGGGGTAAGCCAGGCTATTGAGGCTAAGGGACGAATCACCAAGATTCAAACTCAAACTATTGATGCTAAAGGTAGAATTACCGTTTCCACATCACAGACCATAGATGCCAAGGCCAGAATTAATAGAGTTGAAAGCTCCACCATTGAGGCCAAAGGTAGAATTACAGCCTCTGGGCAACAAACAATAGGCGCTAAAGGTTGCATCCAGATAACTAACGAGCAAACGATTGATTCTAAGGGTCGTATCCAAATCAGCAGTATCCAAACAATCAATGCACTAGGAAGAATTGACATAGCTGGAGATCAAACCATAGATGCAAAAGGAAATATCTATGGCGCAGCCCAGCAGACTGTGAGTGCAAAGGCAATAATTAAAGGTTCATTCATTCAAACAATTGAAGTAAGAGGACGAATTAGTATTGGACGCACTGAAGCCATAGAATCTAAAGCTCGCATAACAGTTACTCAATCACGAACAGTTGGTGCTAAAGGGAATATCTACGGTACAACAGCACAAACTATCACTGCTAAGGGACGAATTTCTATCCTAGTAATCCAAACTATACAATCAAAAGCTGATATACTAAAATCAATAAGTAGAACAGTCTTTGCAAAAGGAGCAATTGCTACTTATAGAGTAGTTGATATTATAGATCAGATCCGAGATCAAGATTTAATAGATGAACTTACTTATGTTAAATCTAGAACAACAGCGGTATCGTATAATAAAGTAGATGCAATCAACATAGTCGACGAAAGAGTGAAAGTTGAAGGAGTACAAAGTTCTAGAGTTCAAGTTATTAATATTACCGACCTTAGCCGAGTAATCAGAACCAAATGGGTTACTACAAAAGCAAGGATTAGGAGGTGAAATGATTGACCAAATATTTAAAAATACAAAAAAGCGGGATAAAAAATGGTGCAAAAAAATTAGTATTGCTAAAATGGGTCATAAGCATTCTCAAGAAACTATAGAAAAAATAAGAAAGAAAGCATTAGAAAGAAACAAAAACCCTGATTTTATAAAAAAATTGTCTGAAGCACATAATGGATATAAAATGCCCATTAAACAAAAAAAGAAAATAAGTCAGGCTTTAAAAAAAATTCCATTCACCAATAAAAAGAAGAAACAACTTGAAGAAGCTAGAAAAAAAAGAAAATTTGATTTAGATACAAGAATAAAGATGTCTAAAGCATCAAAAAAGAAGTGGGAAAATAAAGAGTATAGGGAATATATGCTAAAAAATAACAAAGGTTTGTTCAGAAAAGATACAGTACAGCCATACACATATATAAACAGAGTAGTTCCGAACAAACTAGAAGAAAAAGTTTTAACTGTAGTTCCTAGTTGTGTCGAATATGTAGGAAATGGAAAACTTTGGATTTCCGTAATAAACGGGAACAAAAATCCAGACTTTGTAGTACGTCCTTTCTCAGAAACTAAAAAAATAATAGAGGTTTTTGGTGATTACTGGCATAAGAAAAAAGAAGAAAAGAGCATAATAGAAACTTATCAACAAGTAGGAATAAAATGTATGGTAGTCTGGGAACATGAGATCCATGAAAATATTAGAGATGTACAGGAGAAAATAAATTGCTTTACAGATTATAAACAAGGAGGAAATTCATGCTAGACCAAATCTTAGCCAATACGCAAGATTCCATAGAAGTTGACATTTATTATAATAATGTTCTAACTGCCCCCGACTCAATCAGTATTCGAGAAATTAGAAACCCAAATGGAGTCGTTATTCTTACAAGCCAAGCAGTTACAGCAGGCTCAACAACAGGTAGGTATGAGTATGAGATGGACTCAGCTTATACAGCAGTCCTTGGAGTTTATACTGCTATTTGGCGTTTCGTTATTAATAACGCAACGTATGAGCACACACAATATTTTGAAGTCGTCTCTTCTCTGAGACAGGGCTATATAACACCTTATGAAGTGAGACAAAAATCTGTCTATCCAGGAATTACTGACACCGCACCAACTGATGCGGTATTACAAAAATATATCGATAAATCTACAGCCATAATGGATAGCTTCTTCGGAGATTCAATTAACTATGCCATTTACACTGAAAAAAGACGTTGTGTTTTAGACAAAGTTCACAATGGCATTCACGTTCAACTATCTCATAGACCAATTGTTGACCTTACCAGCGTTCAATTAATGCAAGGGCCAACCAACACTTTAGACCTTGATGTAGATTACATCAGGATAAATGAAAAAGCTGGATACCTTGAGTATTTCCAAGATATAAGCGTACCAACCCTAAGAATCTGCACCTTTGACCCAACAGCAACCCAGATAATTCCAGTAGCTACGGTGGTTTATACCGCAGGCTATGTAACTGTGCCTGATAATGTCAAACAAGCAGCAGCAATGTTAGTAGAATATCTATACAAACAAACTCAAGGTGACGATGTTCAGCTTGTCAGATTTACAATTCAAGATATTACCGAACAGTACAAAACATCTAAGGTTGAAGAAAGCGCTATGGCAGAGTTAGGAATTGGCAACGTACAAGCAATATTAAAATTATTACGACCATACAGACAACCATATAAGACGCTAGGCTTTGTAGGCCCACTTGGTTGATGTCCTATAATATTATGAATAAAAACCTAAAAAGTAATAGAAACGAAAACATAAATAGAAGAACTTCCTGGAACAAAGGTAAAAAACTTTCTATTGAACATAAAAAGAATCTTAGCTTAGCACACAAAGGAAAAATATTTTCAGAGGAACATAAAGTTAATATTAGTAACTCGTTAAAAGGGAGAATCATTAAGTGGAATAAAAAAATAAGTGATTCCTTAACTGGTAGAAAACTTACAGAAGAACAAATGAAACATATAAAAAAACTGGCTGAATCACGTAAAGGACACCCACTTTCTGAAAAAACCAAAAAAAAGATAAGTGAAAAGTTAAAAGGAAGAATATTTAGTAAAGAAAGAAATAGAAAAGTAAGTGCATCATTAACGGGGCGTAAACTTTCCGAGCAACATAGAAAAAAAATAGGTGAGGCTACTAAAGGACGAAAGCACTCAGAAAAAACTAAAAAGAAAATGAGTGAAGACCGTGGGGGAGATAAAAGCCCTAGTTGGCGAGGTGGTATATCTTTTGAGCCTTACACACCAGAATTTAATAGTACTCTAAAAAGAAAAATTAGGAAACGGGATAATTATACCTGTCAACTTTGTGACAAAACTGAAAAAGAAATAGGAAGAAACTTATCAGTTCATCATATTGACTATAATAAGAAAAATTGTAAAGAAAGTAATTTAATAACTCTTTGCCGTGGCTGTAACGGTAAAGTAAATTATAATAGATTAGATTGGATGAATTATTTTAGAGATAAATTAAAAAACTTATGAGCATACACAAAATACCCAAGCGTTTTTTAACTACCAAGCTATATATATATCGGCAAAATACTACCATTGATGACGTAGGAGATTACGATGTGGTTAAGTCTCTTGCCTACGGCGCATTAGACGCTAATGTACAACCTCAAACGACTGACATTGATTATAAAATGGAGGGCGTTGTACATCGACAAACTCATGCTGCTTATATCAACAGATTCGAATCAGGAGTGCTAACAGAAATCAGACCAACAGACGTAGTTATTGACATGGAAACTGGATTAAATTGGATGGTTCTTGGTATTCAAAATTTACAGGCTGCTGAAAAAACCATTTCTGACAGCCACCATATTAAAATTATTTTAAAACAAACAACTGGATATTTCGATAAAACTAAATTTAATACAGTTACATCGAAAGCTAAAGTAGTATAGAAAGGCTCAAAAGTGAAATTAGGGCTATCGCTATCTGGAATTAATCAAACGATTAAAAATCTAGAATCGGTTGGATTCTTATTGCAAACTGACTTTAAGAGTGAGTTAATTCAACAAGGTAAATCCCTCAGAGATAAGGCAAAAGAGATTTTAGCTGATGAATCACAAAGAGAAACAGGTCAAAAATATTGGACTGGAAAATTGCAAGACTCTATTCAAATGAAAATTAATCAAGAAACAGGACAAATGGTTGGAATTTCTGTCGGTCCAGACATGAGAACAGCGCCATACGCCGAATATATAGAAGTGGGTCACTTTATTCATGGTGGCTTTTATGGAACTAAGGGTAATTGGTGGGAGGGTTATCACTATATGGAAAAAGCCTATATAGAAATGAAAGATGAAATTCCTGCTAAAATAGCAGAAACATTAAAAGTCAGTCTTAACAGATTTGCTAGAAGTGCATCCAAGAGAACGGTGCACAAGACAACAAGAAGATTTGTTAAGGGATGGGCAGGTTATAATTAATTATGTCAACATATACAAAAAATTTAAGATTTCTAAAAAAAGCAATATTTAGTAAATTAAATAATGATACTGCATTGAGGACTTTGCTTGGTGGTATCGGGAAAATATATCACAGACAACCTCCAAGAAATGCTAAATATCCATGCGTGGTATATTCTGTCATCGTAGATCAGGATAATCCTTTTGATGACAGCAATACCACGGGTGATGTAACTAAAGCATTTATTCGAATTACTATATTTTCTAAAAGTGAAAAAACTGAGGAGTCAGATAATATAGAAGCCAGGGTCAAACAACTCCTAAACGGACAGCGTACTTTGGACACAACAGAAGTAATTTGTTATAGTTGTTTTAGAGAAAATTTATTAGAACCAAGAAGAGACCCCGACTCAACAGTCTGGATTACCCAGACACGCTATAGAACAAGTTGGGCAGTAAAATAATAAAGATATAGTAAGGAGGTAATTATGGCAGAACCAGTAAAAGTTACACACAATCCTAGGGGTCAGCAAATCAGGAAGCCATCATATCTTCTTGAGCTAGAAGCTAAATGGAAGAAATGGACTGGGATTGATGATAAAGATGCCTTTGAAGCCATAAAGGATTTGTCTGGAGACTTATGGGGTGAACTAAGAAAACTGGAGGCTCAACTTTGCAAAGAGATTGAGAATAGAGAACTTCCAGAAGATTTCAAAGAGTTTACCAAGGCAAGAATCCGTGATACTTGGAGGGACATCATTGGTCATCAAAAAATTGGACTAGACAAGCTTTGCATAGTGGTTCGAAAACATTTAAAGGAGGAAAAATAATATGGCTAAAATAAAAAGAAAACGCTATTCTTCCAAATCTAAAAAAACAGATAGATCTAAAAATACAGAGAATGTAGAAACAAAGGCAGTCGTTAAATTACCTGAAAACGAGGTAAGAGTCGTCTCTCGTCCAAAGAAAATTGTTCGAAGGACTACCAATTTGGATAAACCTAAAGTATTATATAGGAAGATAGTTTATGTCGGCACCGCCGACAAATCTACTGTTAGAGGAGCTGTAACAGGTAAAAAATATACATTCACAAAAGATAAGTATAAAATGCCAGTAGCGACTAATGTAGATGAAAGAGATTATTCAGGAGTCATAGCATTAAGAGGAAAAGGATGTGCTCGTAGGGACCCACAAGCATTGTTTATAACAGAACAAGATTGGGACCTAGAAATTGCAGAAGCAAAACGAGCCAATAGTTAAGAGCCATAGGGTCAGAAAATTATTAATATATAGAAGGATTCAACTATGGCAGTTACAACCACAAACATCAATGTTTCAGGTGCCGTGGTCAGACTGGGAGGAACCGTAATATCAGATACAGGTAATCTGGATTGGTACGACGTAAGCCCCCAAGGAACCGATGTCGGATGCACTACGGGAGGAGTTACAGTTAACTACTCTCTAGACCTATCTGATATCTTCTGTGACCAAAACACCGTTCCCGTTGATGTTGCTATAACAGGGGAGACAGCCGCCGTCGAGTTCTCAATGTTAGAATCTACAGCAGAAAACATGAAGCTGGCTTTAGCTGACTTCGCTTCGTCGGAAGATGAAGATGGAGTTGCTTACTGGCTTGGTGTGGGTGGAATAAGCACCGTTTCGTTTACCGCCCTCGAGCTTGAGATTACAGATAACGACACAGGTTATCTGACCACTTGGACGTTCTTTAGAACTATCTGTGGTGGTATTGAAACTAACTTTGAGAGAGAGAATCCAACTGCATTTGGTGTTACGTTTACAGCATACGCTGATACATCGCATAGCAGTGGAAAGCAGCTGTTCCAAGTTAGGCAAAATAAGGCTTAACAATGCGTAACACCTCACTTAAAAAGTAAGGAGGTATTATGGCTGAAGCAAATAAACCCACTAAAACTGGGGAAGGCAACAGTGGTAATAAAAATACCGCTGAGGTTATTTTTGGCGACAAAACTTATGAAATCCATAAATTAAGGGCTGGTAAATTCTATGCTGCCCTTAAAGTGTATATGGAGATGATTAAAGACGTTGCTCCAAAAACACAGGTTCCAGGTGAAGAAGCAACCGTTGATTTTGATACGCTAATTGTTAGCATGTTTCAAAGTTGGCCAGAAAAGATGGTGAAATTTATCGCCATCTGTTGCTCAACCGTTGAAATCAAAGAAGGGGAAGATCCCATAACTAAAGAATCAATACTAGAAGACGCTTATCCAGAGCAGATACCTGATTCATTCAGTACCTGCTTAAAGCTTAATAATGTTGCGGAAAACCTAAAAAACTTCGTCGCCCCTATAGGGGAGCTGGGGGCAGGAATACAAGACAAGCCGCAAAACAAAGGATAAGAGTCCCGAGTGTTGATTTTTTGTATTGGTGCTTTGACACACTAGCTTCTCGCTACGGTTGGACCAAGCAATATATGGAGGAATCCTTATATTGGGAAGAATTCTGGGACTTTGTTCTGATGGCTGCAAACTTTATGGCAGATGAAAAAAATGCTGATTTAAAGTTTCACTTCATGCTAAACGCTGACAAAAAATCTGCAAAAAAGTGGAAGGATTTACCTATTCCATTCCCCGCAGATGAAGAAGAAGAGTTGCCTCAAGATAAGAGCGGAATTACTCAATTACCCCTACGTTTAAGAGGGGCGGTATTAAAGGAACAATAATATGGCACAAGTAGGCGAATTACTAATAGCACTGCAAGGAGACTCAAAAAGCTGGTCTAATTCTTTAGATACTGCGGCCAAGGGTTTGCGTAAACTTGTAGCTGAAAGCCAGAAAGCTGGAAAAGATCTTAGTAATTTTAATGCCAAAACAATTAATCTTCTTAAAGGATGGTCAAATGAAGTCGGAGATGCTTATAGAACTTTAGATAAATCTTTGCAGCCAGTTAAACAAAGTCTCGTGGATCAGGGCAAGGCTCTTAGTGTAAATCAAAAGGGAATGTCAACTTTGGCACTAGAAAGCGTTGTTGCTTCTGAGAAGATGAGTGTTTTTAATGATAGTCTTAAAAGTGTCTCAAGTTCATTGTGGTTAATGTCATCTGGTCTTCAACAATTTGGAAGATCAATGTCAATTGCCTTCACAGCTCCTATAGTTGCAGCTGCTACTTTAGCCACAAAATCATTTGCAGATTGGGAAAAAGGCACTGTTTCAATTCAAAGAGCAGCAGAAATCACAAGGAAAGAAGCGGATGCAATTACTGAAAGTTTCATAAAAATTTCACAACAAATTCCAATAACAGTAGAAGAATTACAAAAAGCTGGCTACGCTGCTGCACAGGCTGGCGTTACTGGTGAAAAGGCTATTACTAATTTTGCTAAAGCAGCCGTAATGTTGAGTAAAGTCGGAGGAGATGCTTTTAAAGCACTTCCTGTTGACGATTTGGCTAATAAATTAGCAAAGCTAGGAATAGCTTTTGGAGAAACTGGTGAAAACTGGGAAGAAGTAAATAACCTAGCATCTTCATTGTTGGTAGTAGCAAAAGCAGTTCCTGGTAGTCTTGGAGAAATTGTAGAAGCCATGAGGCGAACTTCTGGAGTAGCGGTAACAATGGGACTATCTCTAGCTGACACAACAGCAGCAATGGGCACTTTAGTGGCCGCTGGTATTCCTGCGGCTCGAGCTGGAACTGAATTTAGTAGAATATTACTAGAAATTGCTCAAAATTCTGAAAAAGTAGGTCAAGCACTTGGATATACAGATGAGAAAATGGGTGAATTTGAAGAAAGAATAGACACCGATATGATGGGCGTTCTTATTGAACTTATCGACAGATACGGACAAGTTGAAGGAAGACTCGATAAAATGACTCACCTTCAAGAAATATTTGGTGAAATTTCACTTAAAGCTTTACTGCCTCTAATTGATAATGCAGACCTGCTAAAAGATTTAATGTCTAGAGCTAATCAGGAACTAGAAAGTGGAGCATTAATTACGGCTGAATTTGCAACCGAAGCAAATAGTTTGTCTGGAACAATACAGGTATTCAAAAATAATTTGGCCGCTCTAGCTGAAATAATTGGTAGAGACCTAGCTCCTTACATAAACTTATTTCTACAATCTGCAATAATGGGTTTAAAAAATTTAATAGGATGGTGGAGAGAACTTAATCCACATGTAAAATTTGCAATATTTCTATTTGCTAGTTTAGCAGCCGTCATAGGCCCGCTGGCACTTATATTAAATACTGTATTCCTCAATCCAATCTCTGGCATAGTAACATTTATAACTTTTCTTTCAAAAGCAAATGCTTCGCTGGGCTTAACTGCTATTCTTTCTAAGGCTGCGTCTGGAGGAGTGTTAACTCTAGGTGGTGCATTTGCAGGAATTGTGCCAGCAATAGCTGGTTTTACAAAAGCTCTTGGTGTTTTACTTTTAGGACTTGGAAAAATATTACTAATAGTGGGATTAATTGCTGGTGCGGTTTATATGCTCGGTAAAGCACTTGGAATTCAAATTAAACTCCCAAAAATGCCAGAAATTAAAATGCCTAAATATGGTGGAGGAGGATTCGCTGGCGCGGGTGCTGATAGAGATGTTGAAGCTGAAGCCGAAGCAGAAGCTAAAGCTGACGCAAAAGCAGCTAAAACTAAAGAAAAGGCACTTTCAAAAGAAATGAGAGATAAGAAAAAAATTCGCGATAAAGAAATGAGAATCATTGATAGTGGAATTGATGATTATGAGAAAATTAGAAAAACAGAGGTTAAAATTAGACAAAAAATAGTTGATGACCAAAAAGATGCCTTAGACGCAATGAAAGAGCGGTGGGAAGATGAAAAACGTATTGAAGATGAAAAGATTCGTATTCAAGAAAATTCTTTAGATACAGCCAAAGATACGCTAAAAGCAGCAAAAAAAGAACTAAGTAAACTCAAAAAAATCCAGGATGCAGAGCTACAAGTAGCAGAAAACAGCGTTGACCTTGCAGAAATGAACCTAGATGCAGCTCAAGATGCTTTAGCAACAGAGGTTGCGCTTGGTCATGATGAATTTGATCTTAGTTATAGATTAGCGGTAGCAAGAGTTGAGGCTGCTGAAGCAGCTCTTCAAGCGGCTAGAGAACATGTTATTGCAGTTGAAATAGCGAACCAAGAACAAATTGACGCACAAGAAGAAATTGTTGAACAAGCTGAAGAATTAGTTGATGTACAAGCAGATGCACTAAATGATTTGAAAAAAGCTTTAGATGAAAGAAGAGCTATTGTAGAAAAAGAAGTTGACCTTTTAGACGATGAGTTAAAAATAAAGCAACGCGCTCTTGATGATTATAAAGAGAATACACAAGAGAAATTGGATATGATGCGCGACGAGAAATCAACCAGACAGGATGCGTGGGATGAAGAACTATCAATTTTACAAGATCAACTTGACGCCGCTAGAGACTTAGCAGATGAAATTGGCAGTATGCCTATTCCCGAACTACCAGATTTAGCTGGAACACTCGGGCTGCTTGATGACGAAATGCAAAAACAAATGCAGGAAATGCAAGACACCATGAGAGAATCAATGGGCATGGGCATAGGAGCAGCAGAAGGAAGTTTATTAGCAGACTATCAAGACGCATGGAAAGGTGCTCAAGAAATAGCGGAAAGAGAAGGTAAAAGTGCAGGAGCAATATTTGTAAAAGCAATGTGGGATAGTCTCGTAGATACGGTTGCTGCCACTGTTGACGAAATATTTGGCCAGTTAGTTTTTGGTCCCAACATGGATGAAGCTAGAAGAATGGCAGAAAATGAGGGTAAAACATTTTCACAATTAATATGGGAAGGAATTAAAGAGTGGTGGGCGACTGATATTAAAGGAAAGTTTGGACCATGGCTTATTGAGAATATCATTGATCCAATTAGAGATATTTTGCCTGAACTAAAACAGAAGGGAAAAGATATTATTGGAAATGTCGCTCAAGGTATCTGGGATGGACTCAATTGGGTTAAAGATGCAATTAATGCAATTCGTGGTTGGCCGATGGATGGACTTAAACCTGCAGTTACAGATGCAAAACAAAGGGGCAAGGACATAATAGGCAATGTTGCTCAAGGAATTTGGGACGGACTTGTTTGGGTTAGAAATGCAATTAATAGCATTGGTGGCTGGCCGATGAGCGGAATTGGAAACATAGTTAATAGCGCAAAAAATTGGGGTAAAGATATGATAGGAAATTTTGCCCAAGGTATCTGGGACGGAATGAGCTGGGTCAAAGATGCGGTTAGGAATATGGCTGATTGGATTAAAGGAATTTTACATTTTTCTGAACCAGATTTTGGACCACTAAAAGAAATGGGTAACTGGGGTAAGGACATGATAAAAACTTACACCGATGGAATTAAAAGTGAAATACCAAATCTTGAAAATACTTTAAATAGTATAAGCGTTGAAAAAAATCTTGGAAGCGTTATGGGAGACGTTGGCAATTCACTTGCTGGAATGGCCTCTAGTGGATTACCAGAGACAAAGGTAGATCCAGCAGTAGCAGCACCAGAGGTAGCACCAGTTAACAAAAACTTCTATATTCAGCCAGGAACAATGATAGCAACTAGAGGAGAAATCAGAAATTTCGTGCGCTTACTCAAGGAATACGAAAGTTTCGAAGAGGAAAGGTAAATATGATTAAAAGAAGTAAACATTCTGAAGAAACTAAAAAAAAGATGAGCGAAAGTCATAAAAAGTATTTTATGGAACATCCCGAAGCAAAAAAAAGATTAAGTGAAGCTAAAAAAGGAAAACCTACTTGGAATAAGGGTAGGCATTTGACAGAAGAGTGGAAAAGAAAAATAGGAGAGGCAAATAAAATATCACAGAAAGGAAAGAAGCTTTCTAAAGAAACAATAGAAAAAATGGTTAAAACAAGAATGAAAAATGGATATAAACATTCAAAAGAAACTAAAATAAAAATTGGCAATTCTCGTAGAGGTATAAAACATACTGACGAAGCTAAAAAGAAAATAAGCATTGCTCAAATTGGAAAAAAGCTATCAGAAAAAACCAAAATAAAGATTGGTAATGCTCATAGGGGAATGAAACGACCAAAAGGAACTGGAGAAAAAATAAGTAGGGCATTAAAAGGTAAATTAAAACCAAAAGGATTTGGTGAAAAAATAAGAAATCTTCAATTAGGAAGAAAGTTGACTAAAGAATGGAGAAAAAATATAAGTAGGGGTAATAAAAATAGCAAAAAAGTTCATAGGGGAAGTAATCATCCATTTTGGAAAGGTGGTATTTGGCCTATAAATGATAAAATTAAACACTCTATTGAATATAGATTATGGAGAGAAGCAATTATTTCTAGAGACAACTTCACTTGTCAGAAATGTGAGGAAAAAGGAGGAAAATTACACTCTCATCACATTAAAAACTTTGCTCAATATCCAGAATTAAGATTTGCGATTGATAACGGAGTAACGCTTTGCAAGGATTGCCATAATGAGTTTCATAAGAAGTGTGGATATAGAAATAATACAAAAGAACAAGTAAATATGTTTATAAAGGAGAAAAATGCAAATATCTAAACCAATGTTTGGAACAGCAACGCTGCCTTTTCCTAGTGCAGCCAGCATCAGTCCTATGCAAGTTGCTGCAGAAAATATAACACTTGGTGGGAAAACTAGGCGTGATGTAATGGCTAGAAAATATAAATATACTTTTAAGTGGAACTATATGAGCGTAACAAGTTATGATACGCTTGAAGCAATAATTAATGGTTTGGTTGCAGCAACTTTTGTTTATGGCAAATGGCCACAAAGTGCTACTCCAGGAGTAAGTTGTTTAGGAACTTTATCAGCAAGAAAGTTAGAACACGGAACTGGAGACTCTAATTATTGGTCTAGTGTTACACTTATTCTTACGGAGGTAGACAGCAGAATTTAATATTACAAAAATATAATTGGGAAACCAAAAAGGCATTATCAATTTAATGAAATAAAATATGGACCAAAAAATTACAGAACTAGCTGAGCTAACTACTCCAGCTTCAACTGACCTAACGGTAATAGTTGATGATCCTGGTGGCACTTCCGCAACTCAAAAAATGACCCTTGATACTCTTGATGATTATTTAAGTGCTACAGCTAAAACTTTAACTAATAAAAGAACAACTTTAAGAGTTACAACCATTACAAGCCATGCAACGCCAACGGTTAATACTGATAATTGTGATGTAGTCACTATTACTGCTTTAGCGGAAGCAATTACCTCAATGACTACTAATTTAAGTGGCACGGAAACTAATTTCCAGAAATTAATATTTAGAATATTAGATAATGGCACGGCTAGA
>Ga0207997_1000513_pt1 | contig 19770 bp, 28 predicted proteins | sample AntAceMetag02UKN_FD_184777 | JGI IMG/M metagenome (GOLD analysis project Ga0207997, IMG submission 184777) | Saline lake microbial communities from Ace Lake, Antarctica - Antarctic Ace Lake Metagenome 02UKN (SPAdes) (version 2) | ecosystem: Environmental > Aquatic > Non-marine Saline and... | reverse complement strand
TAAAGAGATTGCGGATTTTTTATGCCAACAACTGGCGGTAAGTAAGTCTTGGGAGTACAACCGTATTCTCTTTAGCGGACTGAAAGCCGCCTTTATTTTTTTGGAGGAAAAATGACAAGAATAAAAACTGGAAAGTTTATTAAATGTAAAATATGCAATAAAGAATTTTATGTTATAAAAGCACGTCTTGTAATGGAAAAGCATCTTGGACGCTATCTTTCTGGAAGTGAAGTTGTTCACCATTGCGGAGATAAAAATGATAATACTATTCATAAACTTATTTGTTTTACTTCTAACCGTGCGCATATCCGATTTCATAAGAATCCTCTTAATGTTAACCTAGAAGAAATTATTTGTGATGGAAGAAAAATCATTATTCCTTTGGCTGGAAATTTATAGCTGAAAACTTCATTCCGCCGACCTCTCTCTTTACAAACTCGGTGTAACTTACATACATTTGATATGCCGTAGCCACGTCTTGTGGCTTTCCGACCTTAGCTTTTGCTCTCCATGTTAAATAGAATACTAATCCAACGTGATAAGGCTCATACATTGTTATCTGATTAAAAGGAGTCTTAGCGTCATCATCGAGATCATCTGCTATTAAAACAGAATAGACTTTAAGATCATCTTCATCACTTCCTACAGGGCGGTCAAGATATATCCATTTTCCTCTAACATAGTATTTCTTAGGTGTTCCTGATGCTCTACTTCTCCAACTTCTACTTTCAGAGTCTAGTTGCGCTATCGTGGTTTTAGCCAACCTTTTGCCATTATAAGTAACGCCACCACCGGGATATTCGTCTATCGAATAAAATCTACTTATCTTATCAGTTAAATCATAGTGGTCATCATCTTCTGCAGTTGTGATAGTCGTTCCATTTTGGCATACGATAAGCCTTGATCTTGCGCTCATATCTTGGTTGCCTGTAATACACCATGTCCTTAATACAGCATCAGAAATAACCCTATCTGTGATCTCTGCATTTTCTTCCCTAAATTTATCCATTATTTCTTCACGGGTCATAATATCTCCTTATAGTATTAACAAAGTAGCGCAGAATATCAATCCTCTGCCTAACTCCTCAGCTACAGCATTTCCTATTAATTGACTCCAACCCATAACTAAAATAGCGCATACCGCTGTTCTCAGGCCGAAAGCAACCCAAGCTCCAGTAGCCCAAGCAAAGGGTAAGAAAGCTATCCCAAAGGCAAGTCCTACAAACAACCAGTTATACCATTGTGCATCTGTGCCTTTTTTCTTAAAGTAAGTAGTAAAAGCTCCCCATGATAACCCGAAAGAACAAACTAAGCCTACCCAACCTAAGAAAGATAACGACCATTGATGATGATAAGCTACAAGCACCGCACCACACAGAGCAGTTCCGGCATCCCTATACTTCGTCTTGTTTGATAGAAATAAATCACTTCCGCCTACACGATATAAGATTGCTCCGGCTATTATCAAAATTGCATATATCATTTATCCACCTCCACATGACATTGTTACGCCAAGACCGCTACTTGAACCAACTGGAGTTTTCTTCCTTTTTTTGTTGGTATATCCATGACGTATATTTCGAGCTAGATTCATTATAATATTTTCTCTATGCCAATCTTTATATTGTTTAAACAACTCTTTATCCTTTGCAATGTATTTAACATCTACATAAGTAGGCATATATAAATCAATTATATTCTCAAGAGTTCTTGTCCACTTCTTCATTTTTTCACCTTTGGTTTTATATTCTTGTAATAATTAATAACCTTTAAAGAAGCACATCCGAAAGTCGCTCTTGGAGCATTATCGTTATTGACAATCTCCTCTGCGGTTTGGCTCGTTGTCTTGGTCGGATTGGTGTGGGGTTTTATGTAAGCTGTGTAAAGAGCCCAACCAAATCCAATGATGGCGCTGATAACACATAACCATTTGAACCCTTTTACCCAAGTCATAAACCCAAAGTCAAAGAATTTTTTCGCTAAGAAAGGTTCCATATTATCCTTTCAACATTTGGACTGCAAGCTCAGTCACAAGACCTACGATTGATTCACTTGCGTCAATGCCCTTGTCTTTTGCATAACTGCTTATTCGTATCATTGCTTCTTTGCGTTTTTCTTCATTAGTCAAATTCTCGAAAGACATCTCTGTTACAGCTTGCATGGCTATGTCTTTAAGTTGTGCAATGATAACTTGTTTTGCAATAGGTAAAGCAACTTCGATAAATTTCTTGAACACTCTGACCAACCCACTAAACATACTCTTGAAAAAGTTTCCTACATTTGCGAATATACTCATTTTAAGCTCCCTTTGGTTTATCACTCTTATGGAAATAGAACCCTATTACCAACATGATAATAGCAGCTATGTGTGCATCTGATAAAACTTTGCTATAAGAAGCCCATGCGAAAACAATAGCTGTCACAATCGTAAATATAAATCTGCCTGAAGTTATCTTATTCATCTTTCACCTCTTTTCTACGTTCTTTAATTCGTCTCTCTTTGTCTCTATCTGCAAGATGTATATATTTTGCATATACAACCTTATCAATTATTTTCCAACCTTCTTCAAATAGCCTTCGAGCTTTTAGAAGTTCTTTTAATTCTTTATCTTTGAGAGTATGGTTCATTTTAAACCTCTTTCTATCCCAGTAAATGCCTTACAACTACTCCAACGCCTACAGCAAAGATAACTCCTATACCCCAAAAGACACCAGAAACTTGTGTCTGTATATTTTTCATTCTCTCAACGTGTTTCGTACATTGAAGTTTACCAAACGATACTAGATTCTCTGCGTGTCTATCATTCTGCTCTTGTCGCAGTTCTTTAATCTCATCGTAGATTTTACCAAGGTCTCCATTCACGGTGTCTCCTTTTCTTCAAACCTATCTCTCAACGCTCCGACTAAGTCCTCGTTAAGTTTATTTCTTTTACAAAAATCACAGTTTCTTTCGTCTATATACGATACACATTCTTTCTCGTCGCAATCTTCTTGTGTCATAGCGTTCACAATCGTTTCTGTTACGTCTTTAATCAAAATATTCTTCTTGTGCGACCTGCTGCTGCTGCTCCTGTAAACCTTAAATGATTAGCTGTTGCTCCTGTACCTGACATCGTACCTAATAATTGAAATATTCTTACATCACTTCCAACTTCTGATTCATCGGCTTCGTCTGTAATAATATAATCTGTGTCCTCTGTAAGTTCAACCCAACTGCCTCCATCGTCTGTTGATTTTGATACAACAGGATTAGCACTATCAGTATATCCGGTTATCTTTATTGGTGTGTTATTGTAAATATAGGAAGTTGCTCCACCTCTTTTATCATCAAACTCTATTTCTGCTTCGTTACTTGATACTGCTATCTCATACCAACCATAACGAACATCATATCCGTTAGAAACATAATCTGCTGTTGTTGATAAAGTACCAGTTATTGCAACAGCATAAGGATTCCTTATATCCCAAGCGTATGCTTCTCTTGTTGCTTCGGATGTTTGTCCTTCAAATATCATTTCCTGTGTAGCAAAAACAACACCACTAACCGTAACACCTGTACCCATAGTTTCCCAAAAAGCATCTTGAGAGTTTATATAACTATGCTCATATCGTTGATTAGATGATTCAGCACCCGAACCAGATACTTGGACAGCGTTGTTGAGTGGATTGCGAACAACTAACATATCAAACAAGTACCCATTAACCGCATCCCACACTTCTGAATTTGTCCAAGCATAATCTTCATTGGTAGTTAGTGATGCGTCGTTTCGTGATGTTTCAGTTCCGCTTATGGCAGATTTATAATCCGAAGAAAAATTGACACCACCCTGAGCATCTTGGTTGCCTTGACCAATGATAGAATAGTTACTTGAGCTTAGTGTAATACCATCTTTAAAATCAACCTCAGCAAACACAACAACCTTTGTCGGAAAGAAAGTTGTTACATAATCTACTTCTATATTTGTAGTACCGTCTGTTAATTTAGCAGGTGCAGAAGTAGAAACATTGCTTCCTTGTGTCGTTTGTGCTACTTCAGCAGTATCTATACTTAAAGATGCTGTAAAATCTGTGTCGTAATCAAACCCATAAGTTGATGTTGTACGGATAACACCACCTAAAACAGTTCCGCATCTAGTAGTTGTTGAGTCTAGCGGACTATATATATTACCGATAACCCCTGCTAAACCAGAAAACTCCAAGCAAGTACTTGTACGACACATTCTAATTTGATATTTATTAGTTGAATCGTCCGATATGATTTGGTAATAGTCTGTCTCAGTTGATGTGGTTAGCGTTGGGTCAATATCAATTAGCTTAGAGCCTTTAGGATAAAACCATATTAAAAGTTTGCCATCTTTAACTTCGGTTTCTGTTTCACCTTTAAAGTCTGTCCAATCAATAATTACTCCGTTGGTTTCCATTCTATGTTCTTTAGGGATATAGTAATCATCTTCAAGTTCAATAGGAAAGGTAATCTCCCAACATACTTTTTTATCTTTGTTGTCGTTGATATAGATTGATTGTTTCTTACCTGTAATAGTATAATCAATAACAGATTGTTTTTCTCCTACATAAAGAAGCCATCTAGCATTTGCCTTTAATGAATCATTTTCATAAAGTTTAAACTCATTTTTTTCAGTTTTAATTAAATCCTGATATCCGTCTTTAGATTTATAGCGTGTCTTATAAAGTTCTTCTTCTGATGTTATAAGTTGAATTTTATCAACATCATATTCTTTAGTTGATTCGTTAAAGAAATAAAACTTCTCAGGTGTGTCTTGAGGAGATACCTTTGTGGTAGTCAATCCTGCAAAAACCGTTGAAGTTATCAAACAAAAACAAATTATAAGTATTAGTTTTTTCATATTAATCTGCTGTTACCGTTTCTACAAACATAATCTCATACCAATCTGTTTCTGGACTGACTGAATTTGTTACGTTAAATAACATTCCTTCACCTGCTATTAAAGCTCCACCTGAATTAACAGTAACGTACGTTGCTGCTCCTGTAGTAGCACAAGTCGGAGTAGCTGATAAAGTAAAAGCGTTAGCTGCTGAATCTGAGAATGAAAACTCTGCTTTAGTTGTGCAAGTTCCAATACATCTACAACCTACATGAGTTACTACCCTAGCGTAAGACTTTGATCCGAAAGGTACGCTATCATCTGCGGCAGCTATGTTCTCTACGGTTTTTGAATCTTCGTATTTATAGGTCAATACTCTTTGTGCTGTACCGTAATATAAAAATTGGTCGCTTGTTGAATCAATAGCAACTTGCCCCACACTTGCTGGGTCTGTTACCGTCGCTCCATTAGGGATTTCTAAGATTGAACCACCGAAGTCATGTGTTCCTGTCCAAGCCTGTCCTGTAATAGCACCTTTAGCATTTATCTGTGTCTGAATCGCAGAGGTAACGTCTTTGACATAACTCAATTCAGTTAATGAAGGATAGGTCGCTACAGCTGCCGACGATAAAACTTTAGAAGCATCTGTGATAACCATCTCAGAAGCAGTTAAGCCTGAATTAGTAATCGTACCCGAAACCACAAAATTACCATCACTCGGAGATTGTACTGCTTTGATCGTTCCTAAGCCTGTGTTACCACTCCCTGCTACCACATCATCAAAGTGAGAGCTAAAAGTATCACCCCCGGCAACAGAAAGCCCATAGTTAGTTGCGAAATCTTCAATCTGTATATGATTTGCAGTTGAGTGCATAAACCCTGCGTCACCATCACTATTTAACAAGATACCATAAGCTGTTCCATTAAGTGCTGATGTTAGATGTAGGCTATTTGATATAAGGTGTATGTCATCTCCGTCTGCAAGAGAATATATCCAAGAGCATGTTCCAGTATAAGCACCACTCATATTCTGCTTAAATCTATTATTATTAATGTAAAGTACAGCGGTTTCTCCTGCCGCATGTGCAACATTAATACTCTTGGCTATATCATCTGTGTCTGCTATATCTGCAAAGTAATCACAATCTTGCATAATCAATTCTGTAGTAGCACTTGCAAGTACATCAATTATATTATGCTGTTGAGCAGATGGGGCCGCCGAACCATCAAGATCATAATTCAAATAACAATGATCTAGTTTTAATTCTCCGGCATTTAAGTCAATAAGTTTTCCTTCAACACCAGCAGTAGCAGAAGTTTGTTTAATGTATGAATCATATACATCGAGTTCACCTGCGGTCATTAATAAAACAATACCACCATCTACTGTTGGAGTTGATGTCAATGTTAGATTAGATATAGAGGCATCACTTGTATTGGGTGGTGCTGTGACGGTAGTTCCACTAGCCGAAGTTATCTCTGTTGTTTCATGGTCAAACCCGACAAGGGAAACATATTCTTCCATAACGACATTCTCTGTATATACACCAGGATAAATTAGAACCACATATCTTTTAGCAGTAGCGTTATCACTTATTGAATTAATCGCCCCTTGAATCGTTGTATAATCTCCGCCTGCTTTGGCTACAGTCACCGTTTGTTGTTTTACAGTTTCAACTTCTATTCCACCTGATGAGCTAATACCAACACTACCTGCACTATCAATAGTAGCGTCACCGCTTAAAGTTAAACCAAAAGCTATTGTATCGGATGCCCCTGTTCCTGTTATTGAAAGACCATTGCTTCCTGTGAAAGTAACTGTGTCTGTAGTAGAATCGGCAACTATATTATCTCCAGCTGGTAAATCCCAAGTCTTGAATGTATCACCTGCTCCGCTTGACGATCCGCCTGTTATAGCACAAGTAGTGATACCATTCAAATCAGTACAAGTAGCACCTGACCCTGTAAAGTTGAGATAAGGTCTAGGTCTGAGAGTTACGCCTTCTTCTTGTATAAGATGAGAAGATGATGTAGCCCCAGAAATTGTTATCTCTGAATCCGAAAATGCTGACGGAACGAAACATAAAAAGAATAATATACCTAATAGAAGTTTTTTCATTTATTAGCTTTCTTCTCTAAAAGTTTAAGTTCTTTTTCAATATCCTTAGTCCTAACAATCTCGTCAATTCTGAGTTGTTTGATTTTAAGTTTCTTTTCTTCTGTGTCAAGATTATTCCTAAGACTGTCATAAGACTTGATCTTAACTTCAAACTCTTTCTCTCTTTCCTGTAAATCTATCTTTTCTTCTTCGAGTGTATTTGTCTTAGCTTCATTGACTTTTTTAATCTCGTCAATATGAATAAGCCTCTCGTCGAGAGTTATCTTTAACATCTTAGTCTCAGACACTTTCTTACTAAGCTCACCTTGAAGTACAACAGACTTTACTTTTTCTTCTTCAGCTTTTTCAGTCATAGCGTCTAAAGATTTGTTTTTATTTCCAAATATTCTTATTTGCTCACCTACCTCAACAGACTTAGTTTGAAATTCATTAAACTTAATATCTGTCTTAGCAAGATTTTCTTGCAGTTCTTTTTTAAGAGTAGAAAGATCAACACTCTTTCGCTTGTTATTCTCAGCATCTTTTTGAGCATCTTTAACAATAGTGTCAACCTTTGCTCTTTCTTCGAGAACCTTGATGTTGATAGAATCTAAATTAGACTTTGCATTGTGAATCTCTGCTTGAAGTCTTCTAATCTCAGACGTAAGTACATGAGTTTCTCTTTCAATATCTGAATGACTTTTCTTAGACTTCTCTGATAGTTTTCTTTTCTCAACAACGTCTTTATTAATTGATGTTATTTCATCAAGTAAGGATATTTTCTCACTAGATAACTGAGTGATATTTCCTACAAGTATTACCTTTTCCTGTTTCTTTTCTTCAATCTCTTGTTTTAATTCATCATGTAATGTCATATCCATTTCGTCTCCTTGTTTATAACAAAACTTCTTGTACTTTGAAAGTGGCGTAAAGTGTTCCTGTAACATTTGCGTTGGTGCTATATATCTTTATTTCATCTCCGGCTTGAAAGTTTGCCTGTCCTTGAGGTCTAAAAATAAAGTCTTGCTCAGAAACTAGCGTTACATCAGCTAATACTGTGTCATAATTAGCTCCCTCGGCAGAATCAAGCGTGATTATTATATTTTCAGATATAGCCACACTTGCATGAAAAAGTATCTGTTCTAGCTTAAACTTTCTACCATAAGAAGTTGTATAACTTAATACCGCAGAAGATAAATCTTGCGAAGTCGTTACATCTGATTTTAGTGATCTCATTTCATTACCTTAAATTGAATTTCGGTTGTAGCATCATTGCTTCCAGATCCTGTTACTTTAAACCTAGCATAAGGCATTATAACTGTATCTAAAGTCATTGCATGCCAAGCTTCATCTGACACTGATTCAGGAGTCTCCCACATAACATACGCTGCGTCAGCCGCAAGTTCTGTCGTAGGTCTCTGATAAGAAGTCTGAGCTTGTATAGTAGCGGTTACAGTACCATCTGAAGTCGCCTTGTACATAACTCCGAGATCGGCTTCATTTGAGTTAATAAGAGAAAACGACTTGCTATATCGAGTTAATGTTGTAGGCACATCAACAGCAGTTGACGAATCCTCTGATGCTACTGTCTCGATTACTCTCTTAACATCAGCTTGAACAGGCATAGTTACAAAAAGTAAAGCTAAGATGATTATGATAAATCTGTACATTTCCATCCTCCTATGGTTTCGTTTGATAATAAACCGACTATAACGATTGTATAAAACTGGTGCGCTCCTAAATGCCATACAAATGTTCCGAAAGCGCAAATAGATATTATAAGAAAGCTACACATTAGCGATGCCGTCATAGTCTTTTTGTAATCGACATATCTCCGCCAATTCTTACAGCTTTTAATTAATAAATAAATAAGTGCGAATATAAATAATACTAAACCAATTATTCCGCTAGAATAAAATACTTGTAGATAATCATTATGCGCACTAGCAAAGTGTGAAGCGTCAACGGTTGAAGATAGATAACTAAAACTTCCCATACCGTGTCCGAATAAAGAGAAGTCTCTACCTGTATGTCCGCTAATTGGTGTTTGTAAAATATCTTGTAATACAATTTTCCATGCGCCTAATCTACCATTATCACGAAATACTAAAATCTTATTAAGGAATAATCCTATCGTGGTTATTATTGTTAACGGAATAACTAAAAAGAATGATTTCGGCTTTATAAGAAATATATAAGCTAAAAGCCCGACAACTAAAGCTCCTATAGCCATTTGACTACAAGTAAGTGCGACTCCAATTATCATAATAATAGCTAAAATATATTTTCTTAAATATAAAGCGATAGGAACTATCATGGCAATAAACGGAGAAACTAAAGTTGGTTGACCAAGGACGCCGACTCTATTTGCAAATTCAACTTTACCTATAATCGATTCTCCTTTTGCAATAAAGAATTGATCTAAACCTAAAGATTGAAGCATTACATAGACTGCCATTACACTACCCGACCAACACATTATTGTGAAAAGTCTATCTATTTTCTTTTTGTCAAACTCTATGCTTGCTAAAGTTATACCCATAAGTAGAAAGCATAAGATTTGAAATATAGGTTTCCATACCCAAAAACCAGAGTTGTCAATATTGTTGATAACTAGTGGAATCTTTGGCATAAGATTAATAGTAATTACTTGAAATCCTATAAAAAGAAGAAGCCACTTATTTCTAAATGGCTTCAGATTCCCTTGATACAACGCCAACAGCCCTATGACTAAAGCGACAATAACCGCCATTGCTTCCTTGTGAGAACGTGTATCTGCCGCTAAGACAGCTACGTTCGGAAACAAGCGAAATATTACCTCATAAAAAGGTATTATTATTAATCCTAGAGATGTTAGCGCTAGTATCATATTATGTACCTATGGTGAAGTATTTCCATCAACCCAAGTACCGATTCTGTCAGTACAAACCCATGTGCTAGCTGCAGAGGCAGTCAAAGTAACTGAATCTCCAGTCGCCCCGGGGCTGTATAGACTATCACCAGCCGCAAACGTTGTTCCAGCCGAGCTATTTACACAACCGATTAATAAGTCAGCATCTGCAGGGTCAATATAAATCACTCCCTGTCCAGATGTTGCATTACCATTAATAGCTGTAAAAGTATAGGTCAAGCCGACAACAGCGGTAGGTAGAGTAAACTCAATAGTACCTGAATCGTTATTCATAAAGAATACTTTTCCAGATTCGGCTGCAGTTACAGTATCACTTGTCGTTACAACTTCTACAAGTTTCTTCTGATAAACTTGACCGCTTGAATCTACTCTAAAACTTGTTGTTGATAGCTCATCACCATCGGCGCAATACGCTCCGTTAGCGAGTGTAAAAACCATTAACAGAGTCAAGAGTAAAACTAAGTACTTTTTCATTTTTATTCTCCTGTTTATTACAGAACCTAACTGTCCACTTTGGCAGACAGTCAAGTTCCATAAGTCATTGTCTGTCAATCGTTTAAACACCCGTTGATGCAAAACCACAGCGCCAATTATCGATGCCGTGATCGTACAACATTCTACCTTTGAACTTATAAGAATCATTCTCCTCATCAACCCATGATGTGAAGTGAGGCTTCTGAGACCAGATGATCTTTAAGAAACCTAACTCAGGATAAATGATATACCAAGCTGTATTTGAACCACTGTTCCAAGCGCCCAAGTAACGCCATTCAACCGCTTTGTAAGTACCGGCATAAATGTTGATGTCTCGGTTGGTTGTTCCTGGTCTTTCACCAGATGCTCTCTCAGCTAATGTTCTTAACACTGTACCTTTGATTGCAGAAGGGTAAAGAAGGATAGGCTCTTGAGATGTCTCAATAGGCAAACCTTTCATATCGAAGAAGTTTGCAGCTATTTGAGCTTCGGCAGCTTCCAAGTTGTCATGTGAGAACGCACCAGAAAGCAGGTTATCATAAGTAACGCCTGTTTCTTCACGATTCTTGTAATGAGAATCATACCAGAGATAAAGACCTTCTGGTCCTGCTGTGCCAAAACCATTGTAAAGGTCTTGAGCGCAGTCGGATTCTACCGTCGCTCTAGCACCACGACCCATTTGAGATGCTTCACCCTCTTTTTTCAAAAGAGCATACTCATCTTGATCGACTGCTTCAAACGAACTTTGGAACTTTTTGATTCTTTTTGTTTGTGTATAGGTCTTTGCATAATCTAGAACTGGGTCTTCGTAGTTGCCTGATGCTAACTGAGCAGCTTCTTCCCATTTTCCTAGACCGCTAAGGCCATCAACTTTGAACTCTAAAGTCGAGTCATTGTATTCTTTGAATACTTCTTTGTGCTTCTGTGTTGCTTCATCGAATGTTGCCATCATAAACACATCATAAATAGGTGTGTATAACTCAGCAACTTGTGCTCTTGAAGTTGACATTTTTATCTCCTATTTATTGGTTTATGTGGTTTCACCTAATGGTACGAATCTACCTCTTGCATAACCATAAGTATTAGCGGCTATGGCTGCTGTGCTAATATCGTATCCCTCAATGAGAAATGCGTTATTAGTATTAGTTACATCTGCTGCAACAGTAATTCCATCTTCGGAATTGGCATCAGCTAACGTACCAACATCAGTACGTTCGATTACACCGTCGTTTTCTACTGGAACCCAATATTCATTTGTGCTATCTGCGATACTTACACAAAGAACATCTAAGTCACCTACACTACCGGCTGAATTAGCGCAAGGCTCAATGGCTACATACAAATTACGATGGTCGGCTAATGTCGTAATACCGGCATTAGTTATATAACCGTTTCCATCGTCCATTAATAAATCACCTTTTGCTATTGCAACTGCAGCGGCAGGCATAGCGACAACATTCTTAGCAGGTCCAACAAGCTGGAATCCATCCATATATTGGAATCTTTTCAATGTAGTTGTCATTACTCTCTCCTGTTTTAATAATTATTCAGGTCGAGACGTATTTCGGAAGGGACGGAATCTTTCTTAGTACCTTTATGCCACCAGCCACAATCGGGACATGGCACAGGCGGTTCTTCATTTTTGAGATACCATTGCTTGTCTTTACATTGACCACAAACGTAATATGTTTGCTCGTCTTCTGTTGTTCTATCTGACATCTAGTCCTCTTTAAATGATTCTGCCGTCTGCTTTACTGAAGCGCCGGGGATAGTCTCCCTGCGATCAATAGCGGCGTTAAGATTCTCGATTGATATTCCGGCCTTCTTAGCGATCTCTTCCTGCTTTAGTCTTGTTTCAGACTTCTTTTCTGCGTTTCCCATTTTCTTTCCACTTCCTGAAGATGATAGTCCTTCGTCTAAACTAGCAAGTCTCTGAGCTTCTACCGTAGCGGCTTCAGTGATCTTTTGTTGGAGTTCTTCCTGAGTTAAAGTAATAGTATTCTTGGCTGGTTTCCTTCTATCCATTTCAACCATCACCTGTTCAGGGCCATCAATAGCCTCTAAATACTTCTTAGGGTTTGACTTAACGATCTCTAACATGACCTTGTATTCCTCATTCTCGGAAGCGAGCACTTGGTCGATCTCATCTTTACTTTTTCCTTTGAGTTCGGCCAGCTTCTCTTTAGACGGCATAACGTCAGGGTATTTAGCAACGAGCTTTTTCAATGATTCTTGTTGTTTACTGACAAAATCATCTGCTAATCTCTTGGGATATTCGTCTATATCAGTAACAATAGATTTCTTCTCCTGATTCCTGCGGATGTTTCTATCAGTCATCCAATCGGATGCTTCAATATAATCATCTATAAGCCATTGCTCAAGTTCATCCTTCGGCATTTCTCGTCTTTCATCACGAGGCTTTGCTTTGTCTTCTTCAAGATATGTAGCAATGCGGTCGTTGAAAAGCTGTTTGACTTTCCCTGCTTTCGTCTCTTCGGCTTTAGGTTTTTTAAGATCGGCAAGCTCGGCTTCCATACCGGCAATTTTTTCCTTATCTTGCTGGCTTTCAGCTTTCTGTGCCTTGAGTTCTCCTATGACCTCATCAATACGTTTTTGAGTTTCCTCTTTCGTACGTTTGAGCTTATCGTCAATGGTTTCCTCTTTTTTTGCTTTATTATCTTTTTCTTCCTTAGCCTTCAAGAGTTCAGCTTTGTGTCCCTTATCTTCCTTAGACAATTCTTCGTCTTTAGCAGAAAGAACACGAGCGTCATTCTCAGCTTTCTTCTCGGCATCATCTACGATGGATTTGCTTCCTTTGGTCTTTTCAATCTTAACGGCTTCCTTTGACTCCGATTCCTTCTTAGCTTCAAGAGCTTTGGACTCATCCATCTTGGCCTGAGTATCCTTAGCGATCTGTTCAGCTTTTTTTAATTTATCTACCACTATGTCCTCCATGACTTTAAAGTAGCCAAGCAACTTTGTTTAAAATCTATTTTTTAGACTTCGCCTTTTTTATTGGTTTTGCAACTTCTTGCGTAGTCTCCGGTTTCGTTTCTTCTTCAGATTCAGCTTCGATCTCAGCCCTTGCCTTAACTTCATAGGCTTTCAATCTAGCGTTTAACTCTCTTTGCTTTCTCCATTTAACCTGTGCTTGTTCTTTTGACAAGTGACCAGCTTCAGGATCTTTAGCGATATCTTTTACAGGTTCAAGTTCTTTCTTCTTATCCATCTTATTCACCTCCCTTTTGGTTTTATAACTGTGTCTGCAATCTCTTTTCCTTTATCTCTAGCAGTATCAGTAGTATCTGGTGCAGTAATACTTATACAATCAAATCCTGCTCCTTGTCTGCCTCTCTCACCTTCGTGAATATCCTTTGATGTGATCTTAACTTTAGCTGTCAACTCTGTGCCTAAAGGAATCTTTAAAAGTTCAAGAGGAGCGTTGTCATACATTGAAAACGAAGGATAAGATGGTTGGTCTATTGCTACTTCTTTTCCTTCACTTCCTTTTTTTTCTGGTTCTATCTTTAAGCTAATCTCTTTCATCCTTTTTCTCCCTTTGATTTTCTTATTTCTGATATTCTATTTTGAACAAGACTAGTGATCTTCTTGCAGTCATCCATCTTAGCCAAGCAACCATACGCATCAACGTATTCCTTCTTTCTAAGATATGCGTTACCTTCAGACTGAAGATAGTCTTGGTGATCTTTTAATAGTTTTACAAATACTCTCCAATTAGAAGAGTGAATTATTTCTTGCCAAGCGTTAAGATCAGATAGGAAGTTCTGTTCCGGCATTAGCATCTCCTTGTGGTGGCGCTTGATTTACTTGTGGTTGGTTCATTTGAGCTTGTGGCTGTTGTGGCTGATTCATACCCTGTTGTGGCATACCCTGATTAGGTATAATCTTATTCTCATTGTCTGTGATTATCTTAGAAGCCATTTGTTGAGCGAGCATATCCTCTTGCATCTTTTTCATTTGCTGTCTCATGGCTATACTTAATTGAAACATATAGTTGTCAAAGTTAGGTTTATATTCTTCATCAAGTTTATAATAATCCTGTTGAGCTTTCTTAGATAAGCCTGCGGCAATCTCCATAAGATTAGCGTTCTGGTTAACCTCTGGAATCTCGCCTTGCATGAACTGTGTCCATAGCTTATCTACATCGTTTGATGTGCCTAACTCTCCCGGTGGCTTAGGTGGCATATAAGATTCGATGTCCATAAAGCCTATCTTCTTAAATGAGTCTGCTGTCATCTGCCAGTTACCTCTTGGATTGATCTGAGGATTAAACCAGATGTTAGTTTGCGTAGCTTCTAAAGCGAACATTGCTAACTGTTTTTCAAACATCTTAGAACCGGCTATAATATCAGGCGAGAAGTAAATATCGTAACCGCCTCTTAATGTATCAATAGACATATTAGGAAATAGCTTCTCTCCATCTTCACCTAAGACTCGTTCACCCAAAGTCGTAGGAGCGCAATCTTGGTATGTATTGAGCCACATTGTAACGGCTTCGGATATATCAGAGACTAAATCTCTAACCATAAGCCCGAATCGTGTATCAGAGTTTCTTTCAACTAAAAGGTCTTGCCCTAGAGTTTTGCTCTGAGTCTCTTTTGATTGGAAGTATGAAGCTGCGCCTGTTAGTCTTTCTACCATCTGTAATAAGATATTAACATCACCATCAACCCATGCCATTGAGCGAGATAGATTAGGAAAGTTTACATTCTTAGGATCAGATGAAGGATAGGATACTCCGGGCTCTAACTCAAAGACTTGCTTATCGTAGTTCTCATCAGGCTTGTGGAATCCAAAAGGACAATTCTCAACATACTGAAAGTCTGACTTCTGATTAAATGTATTATTCAAAGCGTTGGTAACATCAGCTACCCTTGAAGGTAATGATTCGCCTCTTATCTGTCCGGGCGTTCTGAATAGTGGCCCACCAACGTACGGAATCTTACCATCACGACAGCCGGGAACCTTTCTTAAAGGCTTGCCTGCGAGAAACTTCATCATTGTTGGCTCTACTGCAAATCTGTATTTCTCTTTCCTGCCATTCTTTTCATAAGTTCCGTACCATTCATAGATATCTACTGGAAATTGTCTCAAGTCTGTTGTTGTGATATCCGAAGGCACTACAATACCTAAAGCCTCAGCCTTTTGTTTTCCTAAGACTTCAACTCTTGCATCGAAACATGCGTTTTTAAGCTGTGCTATGTACTTTTCATCCACATCAACAAAGACGTTTCTATCTGAATAGTCAAGTATCTCATCTCCGTTTAAATGAATAGTCTCAATGAAATGATTCAAGTCCTGTATTTTCTTACCGAAAGAAGGGATTAAGATATCGTCTAAGTTAGGTATGTTGTCTAAAAGGCACTTCTCAAATCTCTTATGCTCAGTCTTAATCTCATAGCCTAGAAATGATTTCTTACCAATAGCTTTAGCAATTTTATCAACAGCTTTGCCTACCTTGCCGTACTTGGGGATTCTTAGATCAACCCATTCATACCAGACCTTCCAGCGTTTCTTTAAAACTGAGAAACCTTGTGTCACTCTGTTATGTATAAAGTCTTTAATGTCATAGTAGATATCAGATTCAGAAGGCCCGAGTCCCCACTTTGTGAAGGTTTCAATATCGTCTTTACGATTTACGTCATTAGGCTCAGTTGCCTTTGCGTGGATAGTATCAGGATTAAAGCTAGTTGCTAAGAGTGTGGCATCGAAAGCGTCACAGACTGCGGTACAAAGTCTAAGGTTTCTATCTGACATCCAACCCTTTTTAGTTAAGCCTTCGATAAGAGAGGGTTTAGTACCATCATACATCATCTGATCTTTTTTTCTTTGCTGAACCCATTCTGTCATTGAATCGATATCGCTCATAGCATCTTGAACGACCATCTTTACAATGTCTTTCTGTTCTTCAGGAGAGAACTTATCAGTTTCAATCTCCGGCTCGATTCTCTTCGCTTGCTTGTCAACAAAGTTCATTGGGTTCTTTTCTTGTTTCTCTGGGGCTTTAGTTTCTGATTTCATATCTTAATATCCTTTTTTACTATACGATACACTATACAATAACTATACGATACTTATTAGGCTTGGTATATATACTACAAACTCTTCACATAACACATCAATTCTGATGTTTTAATTGCTTTTTATCTCAATTACTAATTCTGTACAAACTAGTAATTAGCTAGTAATTAGGCTTGGCAAGGATTTGACTAGAACCAGAGTTAGCTGGTTACTCTTGACTCGTATAGTCACTAGTATAGTCACCTTGCAAACGATTATCGGGTTGATAAGGCCTCATCTAACCACGTTACCACCGAAGTTTATCAATACTTCAGCGCGTGCGTTCCTATTCCGCCACAAGCCTATATCTATACTCCCCAAATACCGACTAAGCCTAAGATAGAAATAGTATTGAAGATAAAGAAAAATGCCCACCATACCGGAAGGTCTGTACCAAAAGTCTCTGCCATACATACCCCTGCAACAATTAAAACAAGTAACACCGGCAATGTCGCACATATTTTAAATATCATTTATCAGACCTCAAGAGTTTCTTAGCCTTCTCATGCGCAATATGAAGATCATGCCTTGCCTTGGCAATTTTATCCTCACCTTTCAATCCGTTCTTAGCATGTTCAGGTGTATCAAAGCGACCGTATTTTACAAAGTCTTTTAAGTTCTTATTAATTAATGCTTTTTTGCTCATTACTTCTTACCACCTCGTACAAAATCAATGATTGAACCTTTAGGCTTAACAATCTTAGGATTACTTGCTTGTTGCTGTGCATGAGACATAGCGTTGAATACTCCAAAGCATTGGTGAGTTATTCTCATAAGCGAGATCTCAAGCTCAGTACGGCTACTGGAACCGATAAGAGTCTCTACTTTATTGTCTGTGCGCTTAACAGCTAAGACAAGTTCGTTTATATCTATAAAGTTATCTGGGTTAGCTTCAAAGGCTTTCTTCTTCTTCTCAAGTTCTGTTAAATCTGGTTCTGGTAATTTACTCCCGTTATCTCCGCCCATTATCCTTTCCTCCCTCTCCCGGCACCTCTGCCGCCACCTTTTCCGTGTCCCGGCCCACCTCTTTTACATCCGCCTTTATTACGCCCTGCACCTCTTCTTGGTCTAGCCATTAGATATCTCCTTATATTAACAAAGTTTAATCACATACTCTGCACCAATAACGGCAAGAGCCACTATTATATCCATCATCCATACATTTAGTAAAACACATCATATCTACATGACAATAAGCAAACGCTAGAGTTGAAAAGAATAAAACAAGTAATAAAGATAATATAAGTTTTTTCAATATGCCTTCCCTCCGCCAACTGGAAGTTGACTTGATCTGGTTTTTATCTTTGGAAACTTAGCCTCTAAATCTTCATCTAAAACTCTGCTTATGCAATCAAGCATATCGTCATGCTTGCAAACTGGGAATGTTGTGTATTCTTCATCAATGAATAGTTTAATAAAATCTTGCTCTTCATCGTGAGAGTTCTTAAACATCAATCTGTTTGGTAAGTAAAATCTTCCCTGCTCAAACTTCGGCACGAGTCGTCTAATACGATCATTCTTAGGCATACTGCCACCAAGCTCAGTTATCTTAAAGCGATAATTCTCCTGCTCTTGGACATATTTAATATGCTCTATATCAGATTGCATACCATATTTCTCATAGCCTACGTTGAGCGGATGCCATATTCTTACTAAGTCAAATAACTTCTCTGTTCTCTCTGTAAGATTAAGCCTGTCACGAACTGCATCTACGAGATAATAATTGTTATCAGAGTTAAGAGCGATCACAGCTAGGACAGTATAATCGTTTGTCTTTTTCTTTTCAGATGCAGGATCAACTAAGATGTAGAAATTACTGCGAGAGTTCTTATCGAAAGTCTTATATCTTGACAACCAGTTATCTTTAAAGCCCATAACACTATCAGCTAAAGGATTGAGTAAGAGTTGAGCTCCGGCTATGTAACTTCCCATATCGTCAACCTTCTTTTCAAACTCTGCCTTAGTAAGTAATACAGGATTCCCTGCGAAAGTGCCATCATCAGTTGCCGGATAGACTCTTGGAATAGCTGTCTTTCTATCCATTATAGTCTTATATGTGTCATTAGCGTGATATCTTGTGCCGATATATCTTCTTAAACCGTCTTTCTTGCCAAGATTAAGAGACAATCCGAAAGACTCAGTAACCTTTTTTATCATTTCAGGTGTTGAAACAGACTCTTTAGTAACAACATCATCATAGACTAATACATCGAAATGCTTTGAAGTAGGCTGTCCATCTACTAATCCATGTGCCTCAATCGTAGATTCTTTAGGATTTCCTTTACGTTTGACTATAATGCCATCATCTAAAGACCATTTAGGGGATTCTTTCTGTGGTGCTTTATATAAAACCTCTGGGAATAAGTCTTGAAGGAATGTATTGATCTCAAACTCTCGTTTGATTTGAGTAAGAAATGATTTAGCGATTGGTCTAGTATGTGAGAATATGCCAAAGGTCAGTTCAGAATTGCCTAAGATATCTTGAATAGTTTTAGCGAAAGTGATTATCGAACTTTTGTAGTGAGCCCTAGCCCATAAATCAATAAAGCCATCAGGATCAGCTTCAACCTCTCTACAGCGATCAAAGAGCCAGTCATTATCTATATCAATGCGCTTACAACCTACAAGTAGCAAATAAAACAAGTCGTTAAGACAGAGTTGGCGCATAGCCTTGAAATCATTGTCTTGAGCGACTTCTTTGTAGAGTAGAAGCGATTTGTGTCTTAGTTCGTACAAGAGAATCTTTCGTTGATTAGTTTTTGGCGTTCTGAAACATCTACCTCGTTTACTGTGATATTCAAGTTTGTTTCCCCGGAATGTTTGACCTCTCGCTTATCTCGCCATTCTTTAGGTTGTCTGTTTTTAAGCCAAAAGATTTGTGCTGTAACATCGGGAATAACTTGTTTTGTAACTATCTTAGCTTTGCAAGTATCGGTATGTTTAATAGTTTGAATCTCACCATCATCTAAAACTGCACCTAATCCACCTGTTTTTGACTTTTCGTAAGTTATCTCATCATATTTATAGCCGGTAGCTCTTTTGTAGAGTCTTTTTTCAACTTTTGCATCAGCTATTTTCTTCCAACCTTTTAGGGAGTTAAAAAACTTGATATGCTTACTTTTGTAAATATGTAGGGCAGTTACAGTTAGGTCAAAAAAGTCAGCTACTTGAGCATCAGTCCAACCAGATAAGACTAGTTTCTTGATCTTATCTAAACTTATCTTATCAATCGATGATGGTCTTCCGGGTCTTTTGTTTATATTTTTAGTCATGTGTTCACTTTTTGAGACATTTATGTTCAATTATTGAACGTCATTAATGTGTTGTGATCTTTTATAGCCACAAGCCTATTTAGTAACATA
>Ga0207997_1000512_pt1 | contig 19779 bp, 33 predicted proteins | sample AntAceMetag02UKN_FD_184777 | JGI IMG/M metagenome (GOLD analysis project Ga0207997, IMG submission 184777) | Saline lake microbial communities from Ace Lake, Antarctica - Antarctic Ace Lake Metagenome 02UKN (SPAdes) (version 2) | ecosystem: Environmental > Aquatic > Non-marine Saline and... | reverse complement strand
ACAGCAAACCCAGATAAATTATTATAAGTTCCATTTTTTCCAATTACATTTTCATCATAAATCCAGTTTGCGGTGTCTTGTTTGTTTCCATCTGCATAAAGCAAACTCATTGTTATGTTTGTCCCAATTCCTCTGGGAAAAGCAAAATAAATTCTTTCAGTGTTTTGTTGCCAAACTAATTGAGAAGCCATCACATAGGAAGCGTCCTGAAAAAATAAATCAGGATAAGCTCCAGTTAAACTTATTGGAACTGAAAAGTCTGAATTTGAATCACAAACAACATCCCCTTCAACAGTGCATTCTCTATACCAATAATTTAATACATCAGTGTCTCTGAAAACTATTGCAACAGTTTTTGTGTTTTGATGAATTGACATTACTGCATTTGGATGAGCAGTATAATCAAAAACATTGAAGTCAGACCATGTTGCCCCAGCGTCTCCTGAATGATAAAATTTATTTGAAATGAACATATATCTGTGGTCAGTGTTTGTAATGTGCCCTGAAGTTAAAGGGTTATAATAATCAGAAGCTCCTGGAGAAGAACCAACAAAAGTTGGGTCTGCTGTAATGGTTAAACCATTTAAAAAAACTCCGCTTCCTTTTGTAAAACAAACAACCAACCCGTTTGAATCAGGCAATTCAGAATAAGCATTATTTAAATTTCCAGCAAACAAATAATTTACATTGAAGTCCAGAAATAAATCAGTGAAATCAAAAGAAGCTCCAGCTTCATTAAAGAAAATTTTTCCTGAAGTAAAATTTAATAATTCGTTTGTTGAATAATCTGCTGTCTCTCCAAAAACAAAATCTCTTGCAGTGTTTGTGTCATCAAAATAAGTAATGCTTGAAACATAATCTGAATTAATATCCATGACATAACAAAGTTTTGCATTTGAATAAGTTGAGCCAGTGTTGTTTGTTGCGACATGAGTTATTTTTGGGTCTCTGTTTGTTTCTTCGTCAAAAGCCCAAATTTGTTGCCAGTCAAAACCTCCTCTTGAAGTTGTTCCATCAACAGTAATGTTTTCATCTGTATTTGATAAAACACTCCAGTTCCATGTTGAGCCCCAGGAAGTCAATAAAGTTGGTGTTGGGTCTTCTCCATAAAAAAGAAAACCTAAGTCAGTTAATGGAGTCCCGCCATAACTTGCTCTGACAAGCCCATCACTAATTAAAGAATAAGAAAAATTGTTTGATTGAATTGTTGTGCCTTCAAGAGAAAAAGGATAAGAAGGCAATGAGGACTGCCCGACATAATCAGCATTAACGAAAACTGAAAAAAGGATTAAAAAAAATCCAATCAAAATTATTTTATTATTTAGTCCGTGCATTTTCTCCCTCAACCTGTATATATAATCCTTTTCTTTTATTTAAATGTTATTCAAACCCAAAAGGGTCAAAATCCTGACTCAAAGTCCCTTTTAACTTCGGAACTCTTGGCATAATGACAAATTCTTTTTCAAGTTTTGTTTCTCCTCTTGTTTCAACTATTTCTTCTTTGTCTGTTGAAGTTGTTGAACAGTCTTCTGTTGAATCCCCTGTTGCCCAGTAATAAACTCTGCATAAAACATTTTCAACAATATTTGTTCTTCTTACATTGTCTGCAATCTCTGTTGTGATTTTGCATTTTCCTCCATAAATATATTTTTCTTTTGGAACAAACCAAATTGTAACCATTGAGCTGACGCTTCCAGGGTCAAGGTCTCCTGTGTATTTCCATTCTGTCCTGATTTCTGTTTCATAATTTGCCTGGTAATTTCCTGTTAAATCGTCTGCATGTATGCAATCAATTTCAGTTCTGAATTTTGTATTCCCTGATTTACTTCCAATGTTTGAAAGTTCATTAAAAATATTGACATAAATTCCTGAAACAACTTCGTCATTTTTCAATAAAGTTTCAATATATAAATTGCTTAATTCTAATTGAGAAAATCCGACTTCCTTAATGTTTGTTGTTCTAATATTATTTTTAATATAAACAGGAATGTCTCCGTCTGTGTCTGAATAAATATCTGAATTTCCTCCTCCGACTTCGTCTCCGTCTCCTGTTCCATTCATTTGATTATAACCTGACGGAGCTCCTGAAGTTCCAGCGTCAGGGGAGGGAGCGGGGGTCGTTCCTCCTCCTGTAACAGCATTAATTAATCCGCCAAAAAAACTTGAGATTCCTGAAAAGAAATTTGAAACAGGTTGAACAATAAAATCATTCACTACATTGGAAACTGTTGAAGCAACGCCTCCAAAAAAATTTGAGACTCCTGACCCAAAGTCTTCTAAAATACCAGCACTTGCGAAAGGGGTCAGCATTAAAAACAATGTAACAAACAAAAGAGCCTTTTTCAGTTTTGAATTCAAACAAAAACCCCCTTATCCTGTTTTAACTATTGCTCCCTTTTTACTCCCTTTCTTCACTTTGCCTAAGAAGATTCTTCCAAGGAAACCAACAATCCAGCCTGAAGCTGAATATAATCCAAAACTTGCTAAAGCTGATATGCCTCCATAGATGACTGCAATTACTCCGATTAAAAGTAAAACGATATATAAAAACGGAACAACTATTCCTTTTTGATTCATTGTTTTCAAATAATTCCCCTCCTAAAGAAGCTTTTTCTTTTTTCCTCCAAAGATTTTTCCTTCAAATTTTTTGGCAATGAGTTTTCTTCCAGATTTTGCATTGCCCATAAAAAACTTTGAAACTAAAGCAATGCTGATTATTACAAGGATTAAGAAAAACGCAATATACAAAAACAAACCTAATCCAGCCATGCCTATAAATGAAGCTGACCCTGAAGTCGGAGCGTTAGGATTACCCATAAACATGACTGCAAACAATCCCCAGACAACAACAATTATTGCAAATATAAAAATAATTCCTTTCAGATTTAAAATTCCTTTATTATTCATCTTCCAGTCCTCCTACTTAAGCCCCCAGCGGTCATTGACACAAAAAAAGCTAACATAATTATTAAATCAATTGTTCCTTTTAATCCAGCTCCAACAACAAAATATTTTCCTCTTCCTTCCCAAATTGGTTTCCCAGCAACTTTGCTTGTTATTCCTCCTCCTGCAAACAAAACATCTTTCCCTGCTTCAAGGTCGGCATTATACAAAGTTTGAAAAATCATGTTGACAGTTCTTACTGTGTTTCCAACAACAACATCAGTTAAAATTCTTACCATGTTATCTTTTGCAATTGGAAAAACTCCAGCATAAATTGTATGACAATTTTCTGGGTATTCTGAATCAACGCAAGAAGCGGAATAAGTCATTCCGTCATTTATTTCAGTTAATCCTGAAAAATCTTCAGGAGTCAAAACAGGAGTGTCTGCTGGAACTAATCCAACAAAAGAAAAAGTTACTGCTTCCCCTGGCTTTAATCCCCCGTCTCCGATTCCGCATTCAACAGCGTCCATTCTTGAAAGGACTTGCTGTCCTAAATGTTCTAAAATTCCTCTGTCTGCAACTCTCTCACATTTTCCTTTTGGAACAGTGCTTGTTAAAAAAACAGTTACTGAATCCCCGACATAAGTTTTTTTATTTATTTCAGCTAAACATTTTGCATTAATTTTTCCCTGGCATAAATCAGCAACTTTATTATTGAAATATGGCTCATCCACTAATTTAATACAACTCCAATTATAAAGAGCGGAAGGTCTTTTTCCTCCGTTTGCAATTGTTATTTCATCCTGTAAATGTTTTGGAATAATTGTCCAAATATCAATGTGTCCGCATTGTCTTCCCTCTAATTGTTGAGAAGCCCATTCCCCAAAAGATTTTGTTGAAGTTCCCGCAACAAAACCGAACTTTTCCATTGCAGACATTTTGCTCCATAAATCAAAAGTTTTTCCGTCAGGCAAAATTACTTGGTCAAATTGATTATCTGCCATTAACATTAAAGCGTATGAATCAGGAGCAAGAGCAATTTGATTAAAAGGGTAACCTAATTCGTCCCCGATATTTTCAAGAGTAAATTCAATAATAAATGGTTGACCAGCTGTAACATAAGGCTCATTAACTCTTATTGGTTGAACAGCCGAAATTAAATTAGGAGTAGCGTCATAGCTTTTTGTTTCAACTTGAATGCTTGGATATTCGTTATAAAAACTTTCGTCTTTGAAAGGAACTATTTCTTCAGAAAAAACTCCTTGAAGCAATATTAAAAAAATAAATCCAATTAAAAAAATCCTACCATTACTCATAACACTCCCTCCATTAAATAACTGCCTCTTTCTTTATAATTGTTTGCGTTCATACGCCCAGCCCTCCAGGGACACCTTTTATTAATCCATTGGATTGCCTTGAAGCCAAAAAAGTCAAAAGACCATAAACAACAAATAAGAAAACCCAGTATTCAAGCCCGACCCCGAGAGCCAATTGATTTTTGACTTGATGAAATGCAATATTTGAAGCCATATCAAAAAATAAAAATACTGCTCCAAAAATTGTAAATGAAACAAACTGATGTAAAATAACAGCGTTGAAATCCATGCTTCCTGTTTGGTCTAAAGCCAAAGCAATACCTCCGTGCAACACAGCCATAAATCCAACAATAAATAAAAACACAGGAATCACAACAGGAGAGCCTTTTGTTTTTGCAGAAAATCCGATAAAGAAAATTATTAAAATTCCTAAAACAATTGATTCAATTGGAGCAAAAACCCAAACAGCTTGGAGGTAATCAAAAAAGGTTTTTCCAAACAAAACAACAAGCAAACTTGATTCAGTTGTAACAGACTGGACAACATATCCAGCAGAACTTTGAATCGGTAAAAAAACATTTAATATAATCCAAAATGGAACAGCCACAAGACCAGCAAACAACCACATAGGAGTAATTAATTTCAGTCCTTGAAATTGTTTTGTAAACGCTCCAACTAAATAAACAAGAATTGCAAAAATAGATAAAGAAAGCATTACTGCACTTAATCCAACAGATTTAATTAAAGGAATTGCATTTGTGTTGTCAACAAGCCAGGAAGTACTGACCAAAAAAACAAGCATTAAAATTAGTGTAATATAGCCAATGTCCAATATAGATATTGGAGCTGTTCTGCTAACTGCTTTCATTTCAGTAAACGAAACCATAATGTTGCCTCCTTAAAAAAGGAAAAAAAGGAAAGGGAAAACCCTATCCAGTTACTGCTTGATTGAAAACAACATTTCCTTCAATGTCTGTTATTTTTAGAGTGAATAAAGTGCTTCCGTTTGCAAGAAGGTCAGAATATGTTTGACAATGTGCAACTGCTTCCGCACATGTTTTTGCTTCAACAGTTACTTTCAAATTAACATCTTCTCCTCCGTTGATTGTGGATATAACTCCATTCGTGCCTCCAACAAACTTTGCGTCAAACCCATTTGTTCCGTCATAAGAGGTTAAATCAATTACTGCGGACTTGTCGTAAGGAATCCATTCAAAGTCTCCGAACTGAATTTTGACAGACTCTAAATTTCCCCCGTCTCCGAGTTTGTTTAGGTCTTCAATTTTGATTTCTTTAATTTGAGTTACATTTTCATCCAAAATGCTGTATGAGACTGTTCCTATTTCTGTTCTTACAGTTGAAGAGTTGACATCTGCCCCCAAATCAATAGCTGAGCTGTCCCATGCAGTTGTGTCTAATTGCGGAACAACTAAAGATTCAAGAGTTAGTGTTGGAGTTATTGTGTCAAATTCTCCAGCGTTTGGAACATCAATAGTGAAGAATAAATCAGGTGTTGCAGTAATGTTTGCGTGAACCCAATATCTCCTTGATTCAATTAATGTTCTTCCGTTAATTACTACTGCGGGAGTTAATGCGTTCATTGTTGAAAGTGTTCCGTCAAGAATTGAATCTGTGATTGTTGATTTTGTTGGAATCGCAATTGCTACTCCGTCTTTGTTGTGTGGGGTTGTGTAATCATTTTCAATTGTTAATGGATTCAACCAATACTCTGGAGCTTCTTTCCAGATATATTCATCTAATGTTGCAAAACTTCCTCCAGCTCCTGTGGTTAAAGTTTTAGAAAAAGAAACTGTTTCATACTGGTATTTTCCGTCAACTGCTCCTCCAGTTAACTGGTCTGCAAGGTCTTCTGTTGCTTCCCCTGTAATAAATCCAGCGTCATCAAGTGTTGACAAAGCCCCAGTTTTTGATAAGCCTGTCTCCAAAAAATTGTTAACCAATACTCCGATTGTTATTACTATTCCTATACCTAAACCGACCATTGCGACTCCGCCCCAGCCTCCTGATTTAGCCTTATTCATAGGATTTAAACTTTGAAAATCAGTCATAATAATTCCCTCCTGTCCAAAAATGACAATGTAAATATTAAGGCTTCAGGCTTTAAAAACCCAGTTGTTGCATTTGAAATGAAATTCAAATAAAGAAATTAATACATTCCGCAAGGAGAAACATAAGCTTTGAACTTTGTTAGAGGAGAATCTTCAGGATTTATTTTTTCTTTTCTTTGAAATTTTGTAACATAAATATTTAATTTATTTAAATTTGTGCAAGTGAATTCAAATTTTTTATTTCCGCAAATTAAAGCAACCAATTCAATTGAATCTTTTGCAGAAGGAATTGACTGCCTCAATATTTCATTCAAAGCTTTTTTGTCAGTTGTGTCAACTTTTGAACCAGTGAATAAATCGTCATACTCAGTTCTAAATTCTTTATATAAAAGTTCCAGTCTCTGTGAAACCAAAAAATTAAATTTAAAATTTCTTTTTCTTCCTAACGCCATTGAAATTAATTTAAAATATTTGTGGGCTGGAAAACTCCTTAAAACTTTTGTTGTTGTTGGAGGAAAAAATAAATGTGCTTCTTCAAAAAATAATCCTATTACAAAATTTTCTAAAAACCAGTTTTGTTCATCAGAAAGTTTTTCTTTTGCATTCATGCCTAAATTTTGAATATTAACTTTTTTATAAATCGCATTAATGTATTTGTTTGACAAAGCATAAAGTTTTCTTAAAAGAATTCCAGCCAATGCTTGAAGAACAAAGTCATCTTCAATTTCTCCAAAATGAAAAACGATTGGTTTCTTTTGTTTTAAAGCAGTCATCCAGTCAAAAGTTTCAAGGTCTTCATCAAACAAACCATTGTCTCTTAATCTTTTAAAAATATAATAAAGTGAATTATAAACTGCTTTGTCTTCTTTCACTGCGTCCAAAAAATGATTAATAGTATATTCTCCGTAATTTCTTTTTAATTCTTCCAGGAGCTTGTCAACTCTTCCCAGTGCGTCCTCTTGCCCCATTAAATTTGCAAAAGTTCCAACGTCTTCAGTTGTCAATTCAGCAAATTTTAATTTAACAACAGTGATGTCTTTTTCCAAATATTTTGGAATGTTTGCAAGTCTAAAAGAAAAATTTAAAACTTCAATGCCTTGGGGCTCTGCTCTTGGCGGATATAACCCAGGAGGGAGTGTTGACTTTTCTTTTAATTTTGTGTATTCAAAAGTTGGAGCAAAAACAATTGGAATGCAACCATATTGCCCTTTTGTTTCTAAATAAAGTCTGTGCATATAAAAAATAAATAATGAAATTAAATTTGTTTTTCCAATTCCTTGTTTTCCTAACATGAAAATATTTGTTTTTTCTTCAGGTCTGTTAGGGGGAACTTCAAACCTGAAGACAGAATTATTTATCGTCTTCTTTCCCAGGGGGAAGCTCTTTGTCATTTTCATTTAAGTTTTCCTCTGTTTCTTTTTGAGCTCTGAATTCGGCAACTTTGTCAACTAAATTTTCAGCCCTGGCAACATCCCCTTTTTGCAAACCAGCTAAATATTTTTCAACAAAAGCATAATCAGTAAAATATCTTTTTGTTTTCATTATTTTTCTTTCATTCACAACGCCTCTGTTGTATAAATTACTGAGTTTGCTTGTTGTTGTAGAACTCGGAATCCTTAATTTTGTTGAAATCACTGCATTTTGAGTTTCTCCATTCAACAACAAAAATAAAACAATTCTTATTTCATCAATGCTTGAAAACATTCCGTTGTCAGTTAAAACTCTAATCCATTGATTGTATTGAACAATGCTTGAAAGGTTTTCATCCATTTTTTTATTTGTTTCTTCAACAAGAATATTTGAGTTTTTATTTTTATCAATTAAAGAGTCAATTTTAAGTTCTTGGTCTTTGATTAATTTATCTTTGTCAAGCTCAACTCTTCTTTCTTCTTTGACTTTTTTTACAAAATCTAAAGAAGTGTTTACTTCTTCTAAAAGTTTGAAAACATAATTGTAGAAAGGTTTGTAAATGGATAAAAATTTATTATAGCGTCCTTTGTAGAAATCAAAAGCAATTTCTAAATTTTGCAAGGATTTTTCAATTTCATAATTGTCATACGCTCTTTTAGAATTTTTTAAAATATTCTCAATATCCATTACTTGCTTTCTCCAGGTTTTTGCTTCTTCGTCAAAAACCCAGCCTGGTCTTTTTGTTTCATTGAAATTTAAATCAAGTTTGTCATAAAATTGTTTCGCATGTTTAATTAAGATTGGAATTTTTTCAAGTTCAGGTTTTTGAGATTGCTGAATTGTGTTAATTATATCATACACTTCAAAGAACTCAAAATTCTTTTCGTTTATTTCAATTTTTTCTGGCATAATTTTCCCCTTTTTTGTGTCTCTTTCTATCTATTAGGCTACCCTAAACAGAGCCAACTACCTTGAAAACATACTCCTTGAAAAGCCAGGGCTTCTGGAATCCGAAACAATCTCTTTTTCTGCAACAATATCTTTCAATGCTTTCAATTCCTTTGCTCCTTCAATTGTTTCAATTCTTCTTGATTCCCTTATGTCTTTTGATTCAAGAACATTCAAAAATTCAATAATTTTTCTTTTATGAATGTCATTTAATTTCTTTAAGCTGAAAAGTTCAGTATTCTTTTGCTGAAGTTCTGGAGGCATGAATGTTGATTTCCCATCTGGATTTTTCCAGCAAACAATAATTCCTAAATAAGAACTGAAATCAATTGAATTAATTGCGGGGGAAAAGTCTTCAGGTAAAAAAACATATCCTGTTTTTCTGTTTGGCTTTGAGCCAACATATTTAACGCTTAAAGCAATCATTCCTTTTTCATTAATATCATACCCACACATTAAACCTGATTCTCTTGGTTGCCCTAAAAAAACCATTTCAACACCGATTGGCAAAACTTTATCCAACGCCCAGCCGAAAACCATTAATAGCCCCCCCTAATCATTTGCTCTTTTCCAATTTTTAAAATTAAATCAATTTCTTCCTTTAAACTTTGAGTTACTCTTATTGAGATGTCTTCCCCGTTTTTTGCGTCTGTGATTCTTTTAAACAATTTGATTACTTTTTGATGAGACATCCTTTCCCCCCTTTTTGAATTCATCCCCTGTTTTTGCGTCCTCTTTAATCCCGTTCAAAAACGCTTTATATCCTTCAAGCATTAAATCTCTGGCTTCTGTTTCTTCCGCATTATTCAAAGGAAAAGTTTTTGAGTCAACTTTATTTGCATAAAAACAAAGCAAAGCGTCCAATTTAAATTGCATTTCGTGAAGTGTTTTTGAAACATCCAAAATCACAATTTCTTTTAATTGACTCAGAACTTGTTTGTCTAATTGAAATTTTAAATTGCGGAGTTCCTTGTTTTCTTTTTTCAATAAATTGTTTGCAAACTTTTCTGCTTCAAACAATTCTTTTATAGTATTGTCTTCATTGTTCACTTACAGACTCCTCCTTTCCTGTTGCACTTTCTCTTCTGAAAGCTTCTCTTTGTTCTTCCATTAAGTCTTGAATATTTTGAAGTGAAACGCCAGGAGAACTATTTGCTCCTGGTTTTTTGTTTAAAAAATATTCTGCTTCGCTTTTCTTGTCAGTTGAAGTTCCTGTTAATTCTCCAAAGCGTCCTGTGAATTTATCAACAGTTACTGGATAATATTGCGGGACTCCAAAATCGTCTTTTTTTATGAAAACAAGTTTGTATTCTTTTTCTCCAAAAGGAGCATGTGAATGCAAGTCAAAATTCTTTCCTTCCCCAACAGTTATTTTAAATTCATTATTTAAATAAAGCAAAGAATCCTTAATTAATTCTTCCAAGGGTTTTGCTTCTGGCTGAAATTTCTCTTTTAAAAAACCAAAGAAAAGAAAAATCAAAGCCAGGACTAAGACTAAGAACCCGATTAAAAGTTCTCCTCTTACAAAAGCCCAGGTTGAAAACCCGAAAGTAATTACAATCAAACCGACTTTCAACCAAAATATTGTTTTTTCATCCATAATTTAATCAACTCATTTTAACAGGGATAATTTCTTGAATCCAAGCCCAAACAAATTTTGCTTGTTTTTTTAATCGCACAATAAATTCATGCAAAAATATAGCTAACATAACTACAATTAAAAATTGCCAAAAACTTACTGCTTTTAATTCCGCAACTTGAATTTCTAATGTTTTAAGTCTTCTCTCATAAACAACTTTATTGTTTTCTTTTTGTTGGACTGCTTCTTTAAATGAAGATTCAAAGCGGTCAGCTTGGTCTTGGGCTCTTGAAGTAATTTCAGATAATGAAGCATAAAGCTCTTTGTCATTAACAATTTTTTTATCAAATCTGTCAAAGACTGCTTCAATGAATAAAGTTCTTTCGTTTATTTCTTCAGTGAAAGAAGACAAGCTTGAAATAAATTGAGAATAATCTTCTGCTTTAATACATGAATATCCTTCAGGGCACTCAATATAATCCACAGTCGGAGAGTTGTCTGCTGGAGGGTTGTCTTCTCCTGAATTCCCAGGCACAACAACAATTATTTCAGCAGACGCATAAATTGAAAAAATAAATACTGTTATTAAAAAAAAACTCCAGAAAAAAAGTTTGTTTTTAATTATAGAATTGTTTTGCTTTTGCAAAAACATCACTCTCCATTCCGACAAAATCTCTCCAATAAGAATATAATGCATAATGAACTTTTCTGTCTAAAGCTGGAATTTCAACAAGTAAAGGGTCAACAAAAGTAACTTCAGGAGCTGTGCCTTTCATTCTCCAGCCAATTTGAATTGGTTTGCATAAAATTTTAATTATGTAAAAACAGGCAGTGTTTCCTTTGCCAGTTATTTCTTGAAGTTTTTCTGTCAGCTCTTGCAAAGTCAAAGACTCCACAGACAGCATTATTTTCCAGACCTCTTTTAAAAGTTCAGCCTCAGAATTTAATGTCAATTCTTTTTTTTCTTGCATATTCAACCAACCCAGAAATTAAAGTTCTTAATTGAAGCTCCATAATAACTGGAGCTTTTGTGTCAAGCTCATCCAAATATTTTTTGAATGCTTTTTCAACCTCAGTAAATTGTTCTAAAGTTTTATTTTCTTCAAAATAGAAATAAGTGTCGCATAAAAAATTAATTGTTGCCCCTCTGCTTTTTTGTTTTGTCAACACAGCAACACGATTAAGTTTTCCCGCTACTGTATCTGTTATTTTTGCAGTTGTGTCTGGCACTAAAATTCACAATCCAATTATGTAGAATGAAGGTATTCTTGAAGAAGCGAAATAAAATATTATTCGCCCTAAAAGTATTCTCAAAATCTAAATGTTCAGATTAATAATAAGGTTTAAAAAGCTTTCGGTTGCATATTTTTGAATTATAGGAAACTGCTTATATGCGGTTTAAACCAAGGTTGGTTGTGATTTAAATTTTACTTGAAAAAAAAGAAATTATTGTTTCAGACATGTTCCAGTTTATTGAACATTCTGCTGAAGGCAGAATGAAAATAAAATATGTGCTTTTGTTTTTGAAGGACTCAAAAGAAAAAATAGTTGTTTATCCTTCAAATTCTTCAGGATTGATTCCTTTGCCACTATATCCAAACCTTTTTATGGCATTTCAAGAAGCAGTAAAAAAAACAAAGCATGAAAAACTTGAATTAAAATTTGCTGAATTCCAAGGAACAAAAATAACTTATGAGGCTTTTTTATTTGAAGCAATTAAAAAAGAAGCCGTCCAGAGAATGAAGAAATCAGAACTCTGGACAGGAGGGAGTTAATTTTTCTTTGCTTCGTAACATATTATATCCGCTTTAGACTTTATATTCTTTTTGGTTTGATTCTGAAATTAACTGGGAAAGCCGATTGTTTTTAAATTGCCTGGTTAATACGCCTCTGTTTTTGATAAAAGTGTGTTTCATTGTTTCCCAAGGGGAAAAATCAATCTTAAAAAAATTCTTGAATTGTTCATCTGACAAAGGCAAAGCCACTTTCCTTGATTTTGGATGAATGGAATAAGGAACTCTTATAACCCGCCTTAATTGGTAAATTGAATCAATTTCATCTCTTGCCCCAAAAGAATGACCAATTTTTTCAGCAACAAGCATTGCCAGTTTTTTGCACAATAAAACTGCTTCTTGAATAGTGGAAGTGTGGGGTCTCAATTCCTTCCAATCAATGCGGAAATGAAAACCTTTTGCTCCAGAAAAAATTAAAGAATAAGGCAATCCGTATTCATCAAATAATTTTTTTACTTTGTCTGCAATGTCCCAGGCATTATGCAAATCTTTTGAATCAATGTCAAGAACAAAATCATAGCCCCGAACCAAACTCTCAAAATCTTTATTTAATTGAAGCCTGAAATCTTTCCATTGAGTTTTGTCCTGGGGGATTGTTGGATAAGAGCTCCAATCTAATTTTGCAACAGAAGAATATAAATGAAAAGAGCTTGTTGTAAACCTTGACCTTTTTGCATTAAATAAAAATCCTTGGGTCGCAAAAATGTTTAAGGCTCTAATTCTCAAAGTTCCGTCAAATTCTTTAAAGAAAGCTTCTCTGCCTTTCAACCCATCCAATAACTGAAATTGCACGACCCTGTTTTCATACCAAACATTCCAATATTCTTTATTCCAATCCATTGTTTTTCTCCTCATAAATTTCATTACATTTTTTTGAACAGAAATCTTCTGTCCCTGACTCATCATAAATTTCAGCCAAAGCCAACTCAATACCACAATTTAGGCACTGACTAACCTTCAAGCAAAAGCCCCTTTTTAATTTTTAAGTTTGCTAAACATAAATGCAAACTTAACAAGCTTTTTCCAATAGCATATTGTTTTCTTGGGATTTTTTTAATGAATCCAAAAAAGCCTAAAAACTTTAAATCCATTTTTTGATGTTTTCCAGCAACACGATTAATGCAATATTTTTCTTTTGCAATTTTTCCATAATCTTTATTAGTGCCTGAAGCTTCAATTATTTCTTTTATTATTTCATGCCTTAAATCATTGTCAAAATAAAAGCGTAAATGAAAACCTTGCTTTGTTTGAAAAACTGCAAATTTTTTTAAATCAAATAATTCTTGCAAACGGATTCCTTTCCCAACAGCTTTTGATAATTCAATGTTGTCATATTCAATCATAGGGAATTCTTTTCCGTTGACTTTTCCAGCTCCTCCTATTGCAATAGCTTTTTTTTCTTTAATTGCTTTCTTGACTAATTCACGGAGTGGCTTATCATATTCCATTTTCACAAATCCTTAAAGTTTGTTTCATACTCATCAATGATTTCTTGTTTTGTTTTATATGGGATGTTGTCCCATATAAAATATTCATGCCCGTCTTTGATTAATTTGTTTGCTATTTCTTCAAACTTTTTATTTATTTTTTTAGTGTCCAATTTATCTTCCGCCTAAAAATTTTCCTATTCCTGAAACAGCTCTTCCAATTGCTGAAATCCCTTTTCCTAACCAGTTAACCCCTGTCCCAACTGCTCTGACTGTTCCTTTTGCAACTTTGCCAAGAAACCTTCCCGTCCTTTCTGTTCCTGTGGGCTCTCTTGGTTGTTGTGTAATAAATCCGCCTTCTCCGATTCCTTTTTCAATAACAGGTTTTTCTTCATAAGAGATTCCTGAAGTTCCTTCAACAAAATCATATTGGTCTCTTTGAAAATCAAATTCAACTCCGTCCCTGTCAAAGCCTTCTCCATATTCAATTAAATAGGTTTCAACCTGGGCTTCAATTTGGTCTGCAATTTCTTCTTCATGTCCCGCAACATATTCAACAGGAATTGAAACTCTTACTTCTGCTTGGCTTCCGTTTGTCCAGATTGCTGTTACATAAATTTCAACTGTTGTTGTGATTAATTCATATTGTTCAACCATTATGTCGTCTTCTAATTCAATTTTTTTAATATATGTTTCGTCTTCAAAATCAAATCCGTCCTGGCTTAAATCTTTTTTTGATTTTTCGTCTTCAATTTTTTTATTCATGGTTAATTTAATATAGTCTGCCATTTAAAACTCCCTCCTTGTTAAATTAAGTTCTGCTTTTTTAAATTTTTCAATAACAGGAGAAAAGCCCAGGAAGTCAGGTTTTTTCAAACGAGGGTCAATTATGTAGTCTTGGGGAATTTGGAATAAACAATTATAAAAATAAAAGTCTCTTTCCTCCTCCATTAAATAATTAAATGCTTTGTAAACAATCAAAATAAATTTAATGTTTGGAATTAAAATCATTAATTCTTTAGGGGCAACTTTTATTTGCATATACATATTAAACTGGTCAGTGTTCTGGATTTCATCCTTAACAAAAGCAATTGAATTCAAATCAATGTGCAAAAAGTCATCTTTGTATTTGCTCCAGAATTCAGAAAAATAATTAAAAAAAGGAACAGATTCATTCAGCTCAAATTTTCTTGGTATTTTCATTCTTGAACGCTCCAGTCTCTTATTATTCCTTCTCTTGTTTGTCTTTTTTCTAAAACAGTTCTATCTGTCGGCAAATACTTTCCTTTTTTGTTTTGGAATATTCTCCTCACTCTTGCAATTGTTTCAAAAGAAGGAAAAAGATTAAATAATTCAAAAGGAATAAAAATACTTTTTTTGTTTTGTCTGGCAACTTCTTCATAAACTCTGTAACTTAACCACTTGTCTGAATTTCTGCATTTGCCCTCTGACCTTAATAAACTCTCAACAAGGCTGGTTGTTGTTTTGAGTTCGTTAAGTGTTCCTGTGCTTTCAGTCATTATTTCCCTCTGTTCTATATTCAGGATTTATTTTCAAAGAATTAAAACAATTAGGGCACATCCAAAAAGGTTTGTTTGGTTTTCCATCACTGCGAACAGCCCCAAGCCCTCTCTTTTTTTTAGAAATCATAAAATAATCATTTCCTTCTTTAATTAAGTTTCTGCAAATTTTACATTTCTTTTTGCTGAGATTTCTTCCAGTCATTTCAAAGTCCTCTGAATTGTTTGTTTTTCTTTAACATACTTTTTTCTTTTGTTAGATAATCTTTTTCTCAATTCTTCATTCAACAGACTCAACTCCAAAGTCTTCAACCCCACCTGGGCAAATATCAGAGCAGTCAATCGGCAAATTCATATAACTGTCTTCGTCAGATTCCATATAACAGGTTATGTTTCCGTTTTTTGCATATTCAATTTGTGCTCCGTTTTTGAATTCAAACCAAAATGCAGAAGTGTCAAAATCAGATTCAAGTAATTCTCTGCGGTTTACAATTACAAACCTTGCACACGCTGGAATAATGTTTCCTTTGTTTTCTAATTCGCTTAAAGTATTTTTATCTAAGGTTGTGAGCCACATGACAAAAAGTCTTCTTTCAAATTCAGCTTTACTTAATGGGTCTTCATTGATGAATTCGTGGGTGTGTTCATCAATGTATTTTTCAAAATGAATTCCGTCTTGATTGTCAAAAGCAAAATTAAAAGCAATCATTAAAAAAAGTATTCCCATAAAAATACTTGAAACTAAAACCCAGCTTGGCAGTCTGATTGATTCAAAAGAAGGAAATTCCATTTAATACAGCTCTTCTTTTTTTAGGTTTGCTTTTTTTTCAAGTTCTTCAATTATTTCCATTGACTTTTGCCTGTTGTTTTTTGCAGTCCATTTTTCAAGTTTTCTTTTAATCCTGTCTAATTTCCTTATTTCTTTTCCATGCTTTTTTTTGTTTTTAGATTCCCAAGTATAGCGAGTGTTAAAAACATATTCTTGGGGGCATTTGCTTTCATGCTCAACAAACTCCAAATCGTTTGCTTTTTCAACTTCTTTTATTTTTTTTCTTAATTCAGCATAAGCTTTCAATGTTTTTTTAATTGTTTTATTTTCATTCATTGATTCCTTAAATGCCTTTTGTTCATCCAATACTATTTGGTTAAATTCTCCTTGTTTTTCAGAAATGATTCTGTCAGCATATCTTTCAAGCCTTTTTATTTCAGCTTCATTCAATCTGTTTTCCATATTCATTTTTCCCATTTTATCCCCCTGTGTTTAAGGACTTTGTGATGAATACGCCACCAGTCAGCCTCTGACAAAGCGTAATCGTCCATAAGCCCCATTTTATAAATTTTTCTTTCTTTTTTTGATAAGAAACCCAAACTATCAGACAGCCCAATGTCCCCAATACCTTTGTAAATAACATTGAGCCTGTTTCCTGGCTTGGCTTTCTTATTACACATACTAATCCTTCATACTTTTTCATAATTTTTCATACCTTTTTAAGTTTCATATTTTTCAAAGAATTTTTTATTTATCGCAATACTCATGTCTGTGTTGTAAATAACATAAAAACTTGTTTCAGGATTATATAAATTTATTGAAGGCTCAAAGCCAGTGGATATTAAAACTCCTTTGTCTGAAACGCAAAAAGTTTCTGAGACACTTCCGTTTTGAACATCAATTAAATTCTTTAATAAAAAATTATACATTGAGTCTTCTCTGGGATAGGAATTTATTGTATATGTTGCTTCCCTGTCAAAAAATATTTTAACTGAAACCTTCTTGCTGACTAATCCAGCCAGAGTGTTTGCAAAGAACTGGTCATCAATTGTTTTGAAATGGCAATGCAAATAATTTTCAGAAAAAGAAGCGAACTTGTTTAACCCAGTCAAGCAATAATCATAATTATTTGAATCACAAAAATAATAAACTACTTTTTCGGCTTCATAAGATAAAACTGGAACTTCAACCGAAATGTTTTTGTCAACTAAAATTTCATTGTCTTGCAGTCCTAAAGAATCTCTGACTCCTTTTTTGAAGCTATCAACACAGCCAACAGTCAATAAAAGTGTGAATAGAATTAACCCAAGCAAAAAATATTTTTTATATGTAGTCAACAAACCACATCCCCTCATTTAATAAATTGATAAAAACAACTAATAAAGCATACCCGAGCACAAAATAAACAATAAACGAAACAGCAAAATTATTCCAGATAAAAATTTCAATTAATTTTATTAGTGCCCAGTAAATAGTCCTTAAAGCAGAAACAACAACAAAACCGACTAAAGTAAAAGAAATAATTGCAATAAAAAAACTTTCCAAATCAAGCCCTTGAAATAAATTTAAAACAAAATTTCTTTCAGTCATTTCTCTCCCTCTTGCAAATCTTTAAATTGCCCCATTTTTTCTTTGTAAAAATCCTTAAATTTTTTTGAGTCTTCACTGAACCACTCCATTAAATGAATTAAGGAATCTTTTCCTGTCGTTGTGTCTCTGCCGAGTTCTTCATTCATTACAGTCAAACAGTTATTTATGTCTTGCAAATACTTAACTGCTCCTGATGAAAGCACAATATATTTATCGTGTTTCTGAGTTAATTCTTCAAGTTCTTTTCTCCAGTCATACATTGTATATACTCCTTAAACATATTCTTCCAATACTGCCTCATTTAATTTTAATGTTGTTCCGTTTCTTTTGATTAATCCTAATGAATTTAATTGTGCAATTGAATTTGCAAACCCGCTTGAATTAACTGAATAATTAATCTGTTGGGCGACTTCTTCTTTATGGAATTCCTAGGAGCTTTCTTAATAAATAAGATTTTCCTCCTCCAGAATTTGCTTGAACTAAAAGCCGAGTCCTTAATAGAATAGGCAAATTAATTTCCAAAGGTTTGCCTGTGTCTGAAACTTTCCCTATTCTTAATTTACTCATGGAATTCTCCCTTCAATTTCAGCAAGAACTTTTTCAGTTCTATCACACAGGCTTTTGAGTTTTACATGGAATTCATTATGTTCTTTCAGTGCTTCTTCAACCAGTTTTTCAACTACTGTAATTCTTTCATACACTTTTCTTAATTTCTTTTTGGAAGTATTGTTTCCGTTTTCTTGCCCTTCTTTTTTTTTAAATAAGTTTCCTAACCCCATATAATCCCCGCCATAATTATTTTTTTAATACTTCAAAAGTTACTCTGACTTTATCTTTGTGTTTTAATTTTAAAGCTCTTGCAATTTTTTGGTGTTCTCCGCCAACTCCCATTGACAAAAACATTGCTCCGTTCCTGTGATTCAAAGAATATAAAGAATCCAAACCAAGATATTCACTTTTTTCTGTTGTTACATTAAAAGTTATTTTTCTTTTCAATTAAATCCCTCCTTTAATTTTCAATTCAACTTTTTCAAAAAATACTTTATTATTAAAATGTTTTTGTTGCGGGATATAGAGATGAGAGTTCGTGTTTTTTGCAGACCCTCTTGAAACTATTTTTTTTAGAAACCCAGCAGTTATTAATTTTTTTAAATATTTCCATGATTTAAGTTCATCCATTTTCAAAAGCTTTGCACATTCAGAGTTTGTGAAAGGACTGTGTTTCTCTTTTAGTTTTAAAAAACAAAAACAATAAACCCTGGAGAAATCATAAGAGTTAAGGATAGTGTCTTCAATGACAACCAAGTATTCTTGAAGCGGTTTAAGGTCGTCAAAATTCATTTAACCCCTTCCTTTAATCTGTATAATTTAATAGTGTTTAAATTCTTTCTTACAATTAATCCTTTGACTTCAAGATGAGACAAATATTTTTCGCAAGTGTTCCAATGAACTTTTAAGGCTAAAGAAATAGATTGAACTGTTACCCAGTCCGATTCTTTTTTGATGTGATTAAAAATTTTCTGTTCAAATTCGTTTTCTAACTTCATACAACCAGTTATATAATAACTTATAAAGTATTTAAACCTTCCGTATTATGTTGACAAAAAAGGAAGAGGAAGAAGAACCGAAACATATATAAATACAGAAAGAGAAATAACTTACTGTAAAGTCATGGTTTGAAACCCAGGACTTGGTAGGGGGATTATTCCCCCCTAATATTATCTAAAAAGAAACAGACAACAAGACCAGCAATGATGTTAGGCTAACCAAAGTGAATACGGGATGTCAAAAGTTTTCCTGGGGACAGGGAAACAGACCGCTCTGGCTTTGGCTCTGGACTGACAGAGCAACGGACTTGGGGATGGCTGACTGTTTCACTCTTGGGGGCTACCCCTGGAGAGTTCTTTATGTCATTCCAGACAAAAGACATTCAATGAATGTTTTTCCCGAAAAGAACAATGCAAAAGCATTGACTTAATCAGGGCAACGCTGGAAGTGAAATCCAGAATTTGAAAAACAAAAACTGAACCAAACAAAATACAATGAAGGTCAATCCATGAAATATGATGAAAACACAAAAGTGTTTTCGGAAAAAAGTAATGGTTTCAATCAGGGGGCTGTGTTCCGTTTAAAGCCCACAGTGTAAGAACACAAAACAAAAGTAAAAACCTCAGTGCGTTTTTCCAACCCAGGATAAGGCGAGAAAAAAATTCAAGGAACAGTCAGGTCAAAGTCGGCATAGTTTTAATTAGCCATCAGGATTATAAAACAGTCAGGTCAAAGTCGGCATAGTTTTAATTAGCCATCAGGATTATAAAAAGAAGAAAAAAACATTCTAAAAAAACACTGTCTTTCCTTTCTTACTGGAAAAGCTCTTGCTTTTATTGTTATTTAACACTGCTCCTCTTCCTACTCTTCTTCTTCCTCCTCTTCTTCTTACTCTTCCTCTTACTCTTCTTCCTTTTTCCTATA
>Ga0207997_1000511_pt1 | contig 19844 bp, 35 predicted proteins | sample AntAceMetag02UKN_FD_184777 | JGI IMG/M metagenome (GOLD analysis project Ga0207997, IMG submission 184777) | Saline lake microbial communities from Ace Lake, Antarctica - Antarctic Ace Lake Metagenome 02UKN (SPAdes) (version 2) | ecosystem: Environmental > Aquatic > Non-marine Saline and... | reverse complement strand
TATCTATATTCAATAAGATAAAAGGGTTTTGTTTTTAAAAAAAAAGATTTTTCACTAAAAAAGAGTTAATTCGTGTTTTTTCAAAAGTTATTTTCACTAAAAGAAAGTTACAGAATAGGCGGAACAAGCCGGAACAACTTATAAAGAGAGCGATTTTTAACTAAAGTTCAGTTAAAAAAAGAGAAAAATAAATAAAAAAAGTTGTTTTAACTTTGTTCCGGTAACACATAAAAAAAATATATGCTTATTTGAAAAAAGTATGCCTTTTTTAAATTTGTTTACATAAGGAAATATTGTAGATCTAAGTAAATAATAGTAATGTATAGTATGTATGATATGTATGATATGTATAGTATGTATGTAATGTAGGTAATGTAGGGTTATTTCAGAAAATCATAGAAATGAATAAAAGTAATGAAAGTAATAAAAGTAATAAAGATCATAAAAGTAATAAAGATCATATGCCTATACTTATATTTTGCTATACATATCATACACATCATACATGCCCTATATAAAAGAACTACTGGTAATGGTGCTTAAGAACGAAAAACGATCATACATGCGCATACAGGACTACGTAAAACGTATATTAGTGATTAAACGAAACATTTATATATGGGTATAACTATTATAACTAATATAACTAAAAGATGAGGTTTAATAATGAGTGAAATAAAGAAATTTAATATAAAAATATGGTACACTAACACACGACCAGTTATAAGAATACCTGAGGAAGCCATAAAGGATCTACCTATAAAATTAGAAGAACCTCTAATGATGATTATTAAAGAAAAGAGTATTGAAATCTTTAATTCAGAGATTCCAACAATAAAATAAAATGGTAAATAAAAAAGAATTTGATGAATTAAGAAATAAATTAATTACATTAAAAGATAGAATTGAAGACCATGTTGGTGATTTTAACATAGTGCAAAATATTTCAGAGAATAATCGTATTAATTGTGTTTATTTAGAAAAAAATGATGATGTTAATACTTTTTATAGTGGGTGGCAACTTGATACTAAGGTTTTGAGGGCTTTAAGACAATGATGTGTCCAAAATGCGAATCGGAAAGTTTAGAACAAGAACATCCTGGAATTGATACGTTACAAGATGATGGAGATGATGTTTCACCTGAAGAAACATTTGTAGCAATAGAATATAATTGTCCTAAGTGTGGTTTGATAACGATGTTTTTTGATTATAGTAGAACAGAACAGTCAGGCGATACTATACATAGTAATTCAAGAGGATGAACAATGAACACTGCTTATTTAAACTCTTGCTTGAACCCATCAATGAAAATAATAGCTGCTGAACGAAAAGATAAAGAAGAGGAAGAATGACTGATAATAAGATTAAGTATTTTAATAAAAAAGAATTTGATGAATTAATACTATCAGATAAGGAGGAAGAAGAATAATGTCAGTTGATTTTGTAACACAATCAATAATAACATTTTGCGTACTAGTTGCGTTGTTCTATCTTAGAATGAGTTATTATAAGTTCAAAGAGAAAATAACTAACAAAAAAATAAAAGACCTACAAGGCAAAGAAAAAGACCTTAAAGGTGGAGACAAAAAGAATGGAAAACGAAAAAAAACAACCAAAATTAACCCTTAGAGCAGGGGGAGTTAGGGCGATAGTTTGGGAAAACACAAACAAAGAAAACGAAGTGTTTAACACAATAGCACTAGAAAGAAGCTATAAAGACAAAGATGACAAATGGCAAACAACCAACACATACAGGATAAATGATCTGCCAAAATTGATCGCAGTCTTACAAGAAGCATTCAGTAAACTAGTGGTAACAGAGACAAAACCTGAAGAGAATAATAAACTATCTAAGAAAGATCATGAAACACTAAATTAAAATAGTGAAAAAGTAGAGTAATCTTTTTTTATTTTTTTTTATTTTAAAAAGTAAGGGGTAAAAGTAATTATGATATTAGATTTAAAAGCAGAAAAATACGAAAATCCAAAAGAGCCAATAATGGGACTTACCAACAGGGAAGAACCCTATATCGGTTTTACATATCCTAAAACTAAAGAACAACAACTACAAGAAAAATTACGAAAGATAAAAGATAAAAGTAAAGACTTAAAAATTAAAGAGTACTATAATTGTTACGTTAAAAAATTAAAGAATGAAAAACTAACAATAATAACAGAATACAATAAAGAATATGAAGGTGAAAATTTTAGATATGAAATAAACCCAACAGATCACACTATAAGCATAAAAACAATTAAGAAAATCTTAAAACACGAACAAATAAAAAAAGTATCACCCCAAGAATTACATACAAAGATAAAAGAAGAAATAAAAAAGTATGTATACTTAAAAAATGAATCAGAATACGATATAATAACAATATATATAATGCTTACATACAAGTACTTACACTTTGATTTCTACCCTATAATACATTTAAATGGTGACGCAGGAAGCGGAAAAAGCCAACTAGGAAAGATAGCTGTTAAACTAGGCTTAAATGCTTGTGCTTCAGTAAGTGCAACAAAAAGTAGTTTCTTTAGAAGAATAGATCGAAAAAGAGGATTATACTTTATGGATGAAAAAGAAAACCTGGAAGAATACGAAAAAGAGTTACTAAATGGTTGCACATACGAGGGTAACATTCACACTATAACTGAGAAAAAAGGTGATGAATTCATCGATACAAACTTTCAAATATATACACCGATAATAATTGCCTGTATAAATGATATATATGGAGCAACACAAACAAGAACTATAAAAATAGAATCAACAAAACCACCAAAGAAAAAAAGGAAATACCCTATAATTAAACTAACAGAAAACAAGGAAGAATGGATAAAAATAAAAGATAACCTTGTAATCTGGAGTTTACAAACAAGTAACGAAAATAATATGTTAATGAAATCAGATGATGAAATGGAAACAATACTAAATAATAGGGGTATTGACGCATGGAAACTAATATTAAACCAAAGTAAAAAAAATAGTTGTTATGAAAATATAGTAACATATATAAAAGATGTTTACAAAGATCAACTAGAAGAAACGAGAGAGGGAGACATAAAGTATAAGTTTTTAGAATACTTATTAAAAGTTACTAATGGGTGGATTAGTGCGAAAGAATTATACACTGAATTCTTACAACAACAACAACTCACAGAACCACAAAAAGGATACTTCACAATTAAAAGAATGGGCTTAGTATTAAGAAAACTAGGATATTATGAATCAAACCAAACAAAGAAAAGAACGATAAAAGGGCAAGAATACGCAATCGATAAAGAAAGAGTAAAAACGTACTTACTAAATAATTATGACTTTGTAGAATACGAAGATAAACAAGAAGAAATAGAGGAGATGAAATTATGAAACAACAATCTAAAGGAGAAACTGAAAAAAAACTAATTGATAAAGTACCATTAATTCGAAGAAAATATTTAACGATAGATAGTAAATTATTAAAAGCCATCGCTTTAGATGATGATGATTCAATTAATGAATTATTAATAAAAAATAGTTCTGATCGATTCCTAGATGGAATAATCAATGGTGATTATGAACTATTTAGAAGTACACTAATAGATAGTATAATACAAGATCATAAAGCCATAATCGATTCAATAAAACAACCAAAAGATTTAAAGAAAACAATCACAACAACAACCAGTACAACAACCATTGTTTATCCTGGAAAGAAAAAACAGAAACCAACATTACAAAAGCCAGGAAAGTATAAGAGTAAAAAAGGCAAAAGACAAAAATGGAGTAAAGCAGAGAATAACAGGGTAAAAATATTATTGAAAGCAAAGAAGAAACCGAGAGATATAATAAAAGATTTGAATACTAAAAGATTAACTGACAAACAAACATTAAGAACAAATTCAAGCGTATATGGAAAGATAAAAAGAGTAAGAAAGGAGATTAAAAAAGGATTGAGAAAAGGTAATTGTTAATTAATTTGAATAGTATGAAAGGTGGTATAGAATGGAAATAAGAAACATAAATGATTTATTAGAACAAAAATCTACTGTTAATCCCACAGAGTTAGATGAACAGGGTTTAAATTATAGTTGTCAATACGCTGATTATCAAGTTTATAAAGATGATAAGTGTTTATATTTTTTTAATATGAATAAGATTGACCCATTATTAGATTTCTACGCAAAATTTGATAAAAAACCAGATGTAAAATTTTATCCTCATTGTGAGCATAAATGGGGAAGTGAAGAAAAATGATGATTGAATTAAAAGGAATGTATGATAAAAAGAAAACTACTGAATTAAATAAAAGAGGTAGATCATTTTTAATTGCACAACTAAATGGTAGTGTTCAAATATTAGATCACAAAGTACAAATACTTATAAGTTCAAGTGAATTAAGTAAGAGTTTAAATAATTATTTTCAAAAATTAGAAAATAATGGAGATTAAATAAATGGCTGAAATCGTAACAAGTCCAATTGAAACTGCAACTAGTAGTATACATAATGCTTTCTTGCCTTTAAAGTTCTTATGGCAACACCTAGCAAGTATTTTAATGGTGATACTAGTAGCTACCGCTTTAGGTGTAGGATTATATTTTTATTGGAAGAAACAAGACTTACAACATCAACAAGAAGACACACTATACAAAGAATACAAGAATACTATTAGTAGTTGTGAAATTAACAGGGATAAAAGAAGATATAGTAAGAAATATAGCAAGTTAAACATAATATTTTGTTTAGGATTACCATTCATAAAGAAAGAAATGGGTAGAAAATTCTATAATGAAAGACAAGAATTTATAGGGTTCTACGATGGACACTTCGAAGATTCGTTAGGCAATCATAACTTCTTATTATGGAAGAAAAAAACATTTTTTATGAAGAATTACTTCGTACTAAGAATACCTACAAATATAATAACGATGGATGAAAAAGATAAGAAGATAAAGTTCACAAAAAAACCAATTCCAAAAGGCAAAACACTAGTTAAAACAAATAATGATTTAACAACAACTATAAAAATGTTAAACATGGAAAAACAAGGATTCTACTTTTATCCAATAATAAGCGATGACACAGATCAAAAACTAGATTTTACCTCAACAATTAATGCTATGAATTACATGAATCACAATAGATTATTATTAGAGAATGTAATCAAAGAATCAGGTAAGAACGTAAGCGGAATGGCAAAAGTAAACACTCAACTAGTATATGAACAGAGAGTACCAGAAAAAGTAAAAGAAGTAGAGCGAGAAAATGAGTATTAAAGAATTAAAGCCAAGTGTAACAGATGAACGACAAATTGAGATAGTTTATAAAATACCATTCGTATTAAAAAGTAAAGTAGTTTGCACAACATTAAAACAAAGAGATTTTTTAAAAATAATCAGGCAAGTAAAGAATGTAGAACTACAAGATCACTTGAGAAGATTCGTAGAGTACATAGATAGTTTTTCAAATTATAGAACAGATGTGATGAATCAAGAATTAAGCCGAAAGAAAGACCGCTTTAATACAAGGGATGTAACAATAATAGATTAAAAAAATGGTTAAAAAAAATTTAAGATTAAGAACGAATCAGGAAAGCGAATTTTTATATTGATAATAATTTAGAAGAATTTAACTGGTGTTTTGATTATATAAAAAAACTGGATGAGGAGGAAGAATGATTATTAAAGATAATGCTAAGGTTGGAGATAAGTTTTTTGGAATTTTATATGTTTATAAAACTAATTTTTTGAAAGGTGTAAAGCTTGTTAATTGTGAAATTGTTAATATTACGCCTAAAAATATAGATTTTGCTTGGGATAATGAATCAAGAAAATATCCTCAAAGATTTCCAAAAAATAAAGACATTCCTACAATTTGTATTAATAAAGAACAATTATTAAGAGAATTCATGAGTTTTTTAAAAAATACTGATTGGTCTGATTCACTTAAAAAAACAATAAGAAATTATTGTATTAGAAAATTAATTATGTTGCGTAATGAATCTTTAAACGCTGTTAAAGAAGTTTTTCAAGAACTTGAAGCTAAATTGGAATTAATTTATACTAGGGGTGAAGGGAGTTTTACAGAGGAAAAAAGGTTTATGATTTCAAGAAGTAATTTAAGGGATGTTAAAGATTTTTTTATTAAGCGAGTTGGTAAGTTAGGAGGTTTAAAATGAAACTCTCTACCCACTAAAGTAGGTAGTTTCCAAAAAACAAAAGAAAATGGTAAAAGAAACAGAAGAAAAATTATATATTTATTTTATAATAATTATATTTTTATTTTTATTTACTATTTTTATGTATTCAAAATTATATTTTTTAGGTTTATTCCTTGTTATTGTTTGTTCAATATTAATTTTAATTAGTGCTTTAAGTATAAAAAAATTATAAAAAAATGATGAAAGAAATAATTGTTGGAATAATTGTAAAAGTTGTTGCCTTTATCATAATACTATTAATACTATACTTAGGGGTTAGTTTTATGATTCACCGATTCAATAGTATTGATGGGATGAAATTCCTTAAAGACTTAATACTAAACTAAAAATGTCACAACTAGAAGTATATAATATATTGAAAAGTAATCCTACTAAATGGTTTTCAAGTAATGATTTATTAAAAAAGATTTCCAAATCAAGAAGTTCACTAAATAGAAATATTAATAGATTAGAAAAATCTAATTTTATAAAAGTTAAAAGGGTACGAATGGGAAAACCATTAAGTGTAAAGTTGAGGTGTAAAAATTGAATTTAAAAAAGAGTTTAAAACAATTACAAAAAGAGATAGAAAAGAAAGAATTAGAATTAAAAACTGAAAAACTAGATAAAGATCAATTACTAGAACGATACAGTCAAATACTATGGCAGTATAAGAGTTTAATAAAAGGAATATTAAGAACTATGAAAAAATGAGTGTTCCAATAATTAAAAGTACGTGGGAAAGATTTAATAATCTTAAAACAGAAGATTTCACCGCCAGAATAATACTGGCTTTAAGTATGTCAGGATTAGTAAAAGATTTTGATTCGGATGACATTATAAAATTAGAACATATTAGAGATATTACACATAAAAAAATTAATACACCCATTTACGTTTTAGATCGTTACGTTGATGAAACAAAAGGTAATTTCACAAAGAAAACATACGTTTTTAACGATCAAAGCTTTACACAAGATGACATACAATACTATTTATGTTTAGCAACAGAAAAGATTAATGCAATAATTTACAAGAATTTCAAAGATTATAAAACAGAAGAAAAAGCTTATATAGACAAAGATGATGATAACAATGAAGAATGGGATTAAAAAATGGAATACAGAAATAATAAAATTATATTAACACAAAATGAGTATGATTGTTTTGTATTTGCTAAAGAAGAAGAGGACATTATAGAGATTATTCCTGAAATTAGAACCATTAAAGAAAAAAAGGATGTTAGTAATATTAAAGTAAAACGTAAAAGTAAAGCTAAAAAGTTATGGGAAACAAGAAATAATAAACATCAAGAAATACTATGAAAAAATGACATTTGTAAATGAAAGACAAACACCAAAAGAAAGAAGAACCAAATACAATTTTTTAAAGATGAGTGGCTTAAGTACTGATAATTCAATTAGAATGAGAGATTGGACAATGTCACACATCCTATTATTTTTAAGAGGTTGGAAATGACTGTTACTTGTGATTTATGCGGAAAAGAAACAACAATAGTGTACTCTGATGAAAACACCACTTCAGATATTATTATGTGTGAAGAATGTTATGAAAAAAACGAGAGATATCATTTAATTCATTAAAATGTATTATAACTATTTAAAAAAAAGGATTATTGCATGTAGTAAATTAAAAGTTCCGATTACTAAATCTGATCGTTATAAGTATAGGGAATTAATAGAACAAAATCCGGTGGGCTTTAGAAAGAATTATACAAAATACTTCTATATGAAAATGAGAGAGTATGTGAGACATGGTAAGGTTTGGAGAATTAATTTATCAGGAACAACTAGACATGGAAAAAGTGAAGTGGCTCAAACCTGGACTATGGTACACATCGATGAGTTTAACAAAGCAATTAAAGATAATTGTTTCGAATATTTAAAACAACAAGGAGTAAAATATAAACAACAACATTTAAATAAATTAACAGCTGAAGATATAATGTTTAGCCAAAGTAGTTACTTATACAATATCAGGGAAGCAGAACGAACCAATAATATCATATTTGGAAAATCACATATCATAGATGAGGATGAACAATCAATCGGCGGTACTGGTAGTTATAGCGAAAGATTAGAATTAAAAAACATCAATAATATTACTGCTCAAGCATTACAAAACGAGTACCAGTTAAGACCTGATAAATTCATATTATTAAATGCACCATTTGGATTACATCAAGAAAAAATGGATCGGGTAAACAAGATTAATTGGAGTATGCTTTATGAGTTTAAAAGTGATCCTACAAGAACTCGAGATTATGTTTTCTTGGGTTGGGTTGCAACACCTTTACATGATGATAAAGCTTTAAGAATTGCTTATAATGAACGAAAACAAAAGAATATTTTAAAAGTATTAAGTGGTTCTGGTGATGAAAGACTTAATGAAAGAGTTAGAATAGCAACATTACTTGCAGATAATGAGTTTTTTAATGCTCGAACATTCACTAATAAAGGTTTTGTTTTAAGTAAACAACAACAAGAAAGCATACTTAACGAGTGGATTTTAGAGGGCAAAGTACAAAATTTTAATAGTGTTGAAAAATACGAGATTGTAGAACATGCAAGGCTACTAATCGAAAAGGAGTTAATAGCAGAAAGAAAAAAAGCAGAGGTTAACCAATGATTATGACAAACATTACCCCAAAAATTAGTTTTTTTATGTTTCTAATCATATCCACCATTGTTTTTTCTCCTGTGGTTAATGCTCTAGATGTCGATTACTATGATGAATATAATTTCTTAGGTAGTTATTACGATTCTATTGTATGGGTGGATAATACTTGTTTATCTAGTAATTATGCAATTACAATAGGGGTTTATGGTGAAATTTATGATGTTTGGGGTTATTGCATTAATGTTAATAGATTAGATGATTCTGATTTTGAAGCTTGTTTTGTAAAAAATACAACAAGATTAAATAATTGTTCAGGTGTAATGCCTGTTTACCCTGTTAATACTGGTATGAGTTCTAATAGTTGGGCTGAAGCAGATAATGTTAATCAATATCAAAGTGTAGATTGTAGTATGGAAGATGGAAATACTTTTAGTAATGGCACTAAACAAGTAAGAAGAGGACAAATATCTTATTATTGTAGTAGTCCTAGCACTCCAAGTTGTCATCTTTGTGGCACTACTGCTAACGATGAGGATTATAATTATTATTTTGTGGATGAAATAAAATATAGTTGTTCTTCTGATGGTGCTTCTTATCAAACAGCAAACGTAAGATATGGAACTTCAAATTATATTTTTATTCAAAATAAAAATTGTGATCTTAATAAAATCTGTGATTCTACAATTACTGAAACAACTTCAAGTAGTGCAACAACTCTACCTAATACAATTTGTAGAGTAAAAGAGGGCGAGGCTTGTAGTGTTTCTTCTGATTGTTGGCATGATCTTACTTGTGATGGTGAAAGAGATTCTTATAGAGGTTTATGTGATGGTGACCTCATAGATATTGATAATTTGGAATATGTAGATAGTTGTGGCGGTGATGGTGTTTTAGATAATATCGTTAGTTATGCCAGTAATAAAGCTTGTTCTGATGGTGGCTATCCTGGTAATTATATTTGTGATCCTACCCTTGATAATTCTGAAGAAACTAGTGTTTCTGAAGTTTATAGTGCTGTTTGTAGGGGTTCTACTGGTGTTTTTTGTTTTGATGATAGCGATTGTTATTATACTCTCGATTGTGTTAATAGTTTTTGTGCTTATACTGCAAGTGCTGTTTTAACTGCAAGTATCGGACATATCATAAATGTTACTGATAGCGGTTTTTTTAGTTCTTCAAGTAGTACAGCTTCAGATAATGATATTCATTATAGTTGTTATTTTGTTGATAGTGTGGCGGTTCATTGTGATGGTGATGAAACAGAGTGTAACTCTGAATGTGGGGTTGGTTTGCACGATTCTACGAGTTGGGACAATGGTTTAACGTATGACTTCGATACAGGGGGCAATTATGAGGTTTATGTAGAAGTTGGAACACAAGGGCTTTATAGTGATGAAAGTTCTATATTTAGCTTATGTGTAAGCGGTGATGGCACTTATTGTTATAGTTGTTATGATGGACACCAAAACGATGATGAAACCAATATAGACTGGGGTGGTCATTGTGGAAAACCTTATTATATCGTATGTAATAATGAAGTCTTAGATGTTGTAACTAATGAAACAAGTATAGATTATGGTGGAGATTGTGGAAATTGTGATAATTCCAGTATTGAATTAGATGAAGATTTAATATTCTTAGTTGAAACAGGACAAATAGTGTATCCTTTTACAAGCGATCAATGTAAGAAAAGTACAGAAGTGAAAGCAACAATGGGCTTTTTCGTAATATTCTTAACCTTGTTATTAGCAGTTCCATTATTTATACTAATACTGGTATTAATAGCGGTAATAGGTAACTTATTAGGGTTCTTTGGTGGGTTCTTATTAACAATTCTAAGACGAAAAAAGAAAGAATGAAGCCTGTATTCTAACATAAAAACGAAACATTTATATACAAGTATAACTATTATAACTATTATAACGAGGTGTTTTACATGATGAAAAGTATATTATTAAAAAAAGCAATCAGTAAATTTCAAAAGAAAAAATACTACACTATAAGTGAATGGTTTTATAATCCAAAAAGCCTGGAAGCATTAAGATGAGTACTGAAAATTGTAAATTAATGGGAAGTGAAGAATACGAAAAATTTTATAGATTACAAGAAGTAATAAAACAAATAGAAACACTTGAAACAGAAAAATACAACTTAAAAAAAGAATTAAAAATACTATAAAATGATACCAATTAAACAAATAAATGAATGGAGTTTACTACATAATACAAGTATAATTATTTGTAATAAACCATCAGAAATACATAATAAAACACATGGTTTTAGTATGAGTAATAAAAAAAGACACATAAGAAAATAAAGGTGAATTATGGAACAAACAACTAAACCAAAAGCGAGTAATAACACTAAAGAATTACTACAAAGAAACAAGCAAAAATTAATTAATAGATTCAAAATATTATTTAAATCAACATGGCTATTTTTTAAAAGTTTAACACTAATATTTTATTATATTTGCATAGTAATAGTATTCATCATAATTTATAATATTGAAAAAAAAGCAGAAAATAAAAAAGTTAAAAAATGATGACTGAAAAAGAAATTATTAAAATTGTTGCAAGGTGTGGAATACTTATTATAATATTAATACTTTTTTATAGTTTTATAAAATTAAATAATGATATTCAAGAAAATAAGTTTTGCGATAATGTTAATCCTTGTTATAATGGTGAAAATATAAATGCTATTGAGTTAAAGCTTATTCCTAATTGTTACGCAACAACCCATAATTTAGAAGATGGTTTTATTAAATGTTGCGATCATATCCCTAATAAAAATCATGAATTTATTGAAGTGTGCGAGGTTTACTCTTATGATGACTGAACGTAAGATTGAATTGTATTATAATCAACCCATTAATAAACTATTAATTATTAGCGAGTTAGAACATAAAGAAACAATTCTGAAGAACACTAAAGGAGTTATTATTCGTTGTATTAAGCTTAAATACGTTCCTTACTTCAAGAAAATATTAATGAATCATTATATGTTATTAAAAAATAAGTATAATATTTATGAGAGTATCGCAACATACAGGGACATTCCACTATTTAGTTATAATTCAAAACTTAGAACTAAACAATACGATAATTGGACAGAAAAACAATTATACAAAAAATACATTAACAAGTACGAATTCATTATTGACTTTGATAATAAAGATAATGATTTCGAACTAACAAAACAAGAATGTATCGCAGTAAGCGATTACTTCATAACACTAAAAATTAAACACGAAGTAAAACTAAGCGGTTCAGGATTGCACTTAAAAACAAATCAAATTGTGGAGAACCCTGAAAAAGCTAGGTTAATAGCAGAAAAATTAATAAGAATGTTTGGACTAACAACCATTGATCTAAGTATATACCGGTGGCAAGGAATAATAAAAACAAAATATACGATAGACTATAAAACAAACAGGGTAAGCTTACCAATCAATAAACTAGACTTAGAAAACTTTAAATTAAACGATTATCATGTAGATAAAATAATAGATAGAAAAGGCTTACTACCAGTAAAATACTATGAAAGAAGAAATAAAAAATCGAATAAGCCATTATAACCTATTCTTATTAATAACTTTGTCTTATCTCATTTCAACTAGAAATTAATCTTAGTTTTAACAAGGTAAACAATTGCCACAATTAAAGCTATTACAGCACTAACTATTCCAATAGTTGCTATAAAACCTACAATTCCAGGTGTTATATTAGTAAGAAAATCTCCTACTTGTGTTCCCAAACCATCCAATCCTGTAATGGTTGCGTTTAAATCAGTTGCCATAAATAAAGAAATAGTGTTAATCCTTTTTAAACATTATTGTAGTTTCTACCTGAAACCACTTACTTAAAGACTTTCTTAATAATCTTTGTTGTTTTTCGAATAACCTTTTTTTTCTTACTTCTAAACATTCTTTTAAAGATGGAAGTAAACCCAATTCTTATTTTATCATAATATTTAACAATGTAAATCGGAGACATTAATAATAAAAGAAATAAAGCTATGAAAATAACAATATTTAACCATACCCCAATACTTGAAAAACCAGTAATTATAAAATCTATGAAATCATCAATAGCTTTAAAAGTAAGGTTTACCTGATCACCTATTGAATTTACGAATCTGCTAATATCTTCTAAACCCATCTTCTACCCCTTTTATATTGTATTAAATCATCAACATTAAAAGCTTCTTTCATACCCTCTATAAACCAATTAAACATAGTTGGTAAAAAACCTATAAATAAAACCCCTAACAATATTAATTCTAAAGAATAAAAAACTATTACTACAAGATAAAATAGTATTGGTAATACTGAATTAACAACGAACCTTTTTAATTCAAATTTTTGATCTAATTGTTCAAGTTTAAAAAGATTTTCTTGTTGTTGTTGTAAGCTTAAAGCTGTTAATATGTCATTTCCTGATTTACCATTAATATTTACAACATTAGGGGTTGGTGGATAACTGCAAGATATTATCTCATTATCAACCCATCCACTATTCATATTAACTCTTTGTGATTGTGTTAATTCATTGTATGTTGTCTCGTAAGATTTAAAACGAGTTTCCACAATGCAATTAAGATTCCTTATAACATCAGGATTAAAAGCACTATCGGTAAAATCATCGAATTCAGTATTAGTAATATTATAAGTCCAACTATTATCTAATGATAAATTATACTCTATATTAATACTAAATTCTACATAATTATCATTTGAAACATCGGGTAAAATACTTATAATATCTTCATAATTCCAAATATGACTATCTTCTATACTAGGATCAACAAAACGATACATTAAGTTAGGTTTAAAAACAATATTTAATTGAGCATTACCAGTATTGATCCCCTCACATTTAACAGGTATATTATTATATCTTACAATCTCACCTGGATACGTACCAAAAGCAACCGGTAAGCCCTCAAATAACGTGTAATCAGGATTAGAGAAACCCACATAATCAGGTCTTATTAAACTTACAATATCAGTTGAAAAAAGTTCATCCCCTGTATTATAATCTACTATTGAACTACCACTCTCTAAAAATAAGTAACCTTTAGATTTTGAGTTAATATCACAATAAAACTCTAAAGTATGAATGTAAAATGGTAATCCATAATATCCTATATCTGAAATTTGAAAAGGATCTTCATTCTCCCCTAATAGTTCAAGATAATAATAAGGTGATAAGAATTCTTTAACTACCCCGCCATCATTATAATATTTTGTTTCTAAAGCATACCCTAAATTTAAATAGTCTTGCCAGTAATTATCCCAATTATATTGCTCTGCAACTTGATAACGATCTTTAGGATTCAAATAACCATTATAATTTAAATCGGCAGTTACAAAAGCATAGTATGAATTATCACTAATTTTTTCAAAATCAACACCTGAAGCGAAAATACTATCTCCAGTTACTTTTTCATAATCATAAGCATTACTTAAAGGCATTAATAATATTAAGAATAATAATAAATATTTAAATTTCATTCGTTACCCCCTAATTTTATAACCATCCAAAAAATGAATTTTTTAATTAATGAAAGAGTAAAAGGTAAAAACTTAAAGAATAAGTATGCAGAACCGAATAATACGAATGAATACAATAATAATTTTGTGAATTCTATTATTAAAAAAAGCATTGAACTAATTAAAGACCACGTTTTTACATTTAATGCAGAGTTATAATCCCTTGTTAATTGGTTTAAATCTTTAGTTGTGAATAATGAAACATTACCAATTGCGTTTTCTTGTTGTAAATAATTATAGAAGTCAGTATAACTTTTAAATTCAAGTTGTGATCCCTCTATTAACTCATCAGGATTAACAATGATTTTATCTAACTTATTTTGTAAAAAAATAGTGCCTGAACCACTAAATAAACCACGTTTCCAATCAAAAGCGGGGTTATCCACACTTGCAGTTTCAACGTATAAATTATGATTATCGTTTTCTCCCTCAAATAAATTAATGTTTTGAGGTAAAACATTATTATCTACTTGAAAACATATTTCATTAACTAAACCTTTATTACTACAAATTTGCACTAAGTCCGCACTTGCAAAAACTGATAAGATTAAGAATAATAATGTTAATACTAATATTTGTTTTTTCATTTTACAATCACTTCATAAGTTTTTTTAATGATACAATAACCGCCAGTTTTATCATCACAAAATAAATTATTTGTTCCTTGCTTATCAACTAAAACCCCTATTGTATGTGTTATAATACCAGGTCTATTAATACAAGTAAAGTACTCTTTTGTTTTATTTAAATGAGTATCATATTTAAAATAGTAATCATAATAACCATCATTATTACAATCGACAAATGAAGCATTAATACTAATGTTTGCTTGTGTACTAAAATCTATCATTAAACCTTTAGTGTATGGTTTATATGCTCTTTTAACCTCATCAGTTCCAAGTCCAAACATAAAAAAGTAAGTATCTTTCGTTCTTGTGACATCTTCCCCAGTTGTATAATTTGTTGTTGTTACCCCATCACTTACCGCACATCTAAATTTAACATTTTCTCCGTAGTCTATTTTTGCCATGTTAAAAATTGTATCTTCAAATAATCCATCGCTTTGATTATGCCATGTTCCATTGTAATATGAATCAATATTGTATAATAATGCTTTTTGAGGTATTGTTCCTATTGTTTTAAGCCCACAACTTACTTTTATACCATAATCTTTATTTGTTCCGCTAGGATAAATACTAATATTACCCATAGCAGAATACGCAGGATGTATTGTTACTTCATCTACTAAAATTATATAATTACCCCATTCAAAACCATCATTTATTCTACATCTGAAACTAAGTGTGTCCCCTGACATTCCGGTTAAATCCATATTTGAAGTCCATATGTTTGTATTATAAAATGTTTCTGTTAAGTCTTGCCATAATAAACCGCTTTTATATTGTATTTCAACACTCCAATTTACTGGTTGTGTTTCATTATCAATGTCATAACCTGAACAATACAAGTTAGCATTAATATTTTCATACCATGTTGTTAATGGTATTCTAGTTAAATTAGTAGTTACAGGTGGTCTATTTAAATTTACTATTGTAACATTCCAATAATAAGAATCTGTTTTTGTTGAACCATCTGATAGAATACCAGTTATATTATGCTCTCCATGAGCATTGTAAGGGGCTAAAAACGTATAGTTTTGCCCTGTATGTTGTAATACACCATCATAATAATAAGTGTACGTTAAAGTATCATTATCGAAGTCAGTTCCATTCATATAAAAACTTTGATTGTACCCATCATACATACTCATTGTTTGATTTGGACTTGTAAAATCTATTATTGGTGCTTGATTTGCACCTATTTTAAATGTGTAAGTTTCATTAACACTATTCAAACCCCCTAAACTTTTAAAAATTGTTTTTGAATCATCCTTAATTGTTGTTATTGTAATTTCAAATTCTTTTGGATTAATACTTTTTAATTTATAACTCTCTAAATTATCCGTATTAAAATCTAACCATTGATTACCTGTTACAAAACTAGGGAAAGAATATAACTTTGATCTATCATAAATATCTTCTGAACTTATAAGAGTATAAGTTCTTGTTTTCTTATTATTATAATATTCAAAATTAAAAGAGTATCTATCAAGTAATTTTATTGTTTCATAATTTATTAATTGTTCAAAATCTTTACTATAAACCCCTATATTTGCGGATTCTGTATAAAAAATAAATCCTTTTTCTATCTTATAATTAACATAATCTTTTATTGATTTAGCAGTGTGATCATCTTCCCCATAATAATTTATACTATAAGTTCCATTTGGCATTGTTGCAGTAATATTTTTTACTTCTGTATAATTAAATTTTGTTGTTGTTAAATTAACCGCACTATCTGAAAACCAAACACTACCATTTGGAAAGTAAGAAGTAACATTGTATCCAAATACGTAAGTGTCACTTAAAGAATCATTAAAAGTAATGTTTGTAACTATCTCTCTATCAAATTTTGTTGTATTATCAGTATTAATAGTTCTTATAGTCCAAACAGGGCTTAAAGTATCAATTACGAAATCATAAAGTGTTGAGTTATATTCATTACTATTATTATCAAAACATTGAAATTTAAAATTATAAACACCATCTGTTAATGTATTATTTGCAGTTATATTTACGATTGTCCCATTAGTAGTTGTTTGGAATCCATAACCACTATTATTTATTATTAAAGTACAATTTCCATCATTATCATCAACATCAGTATATAAACCTGTGAAACTAGGTGTTGAATCATGTAAATGGGTATTATTAGTAAAAGAAACACTCATATTTAGTTTTATATTAGATACTAAACTATTATAATTAAAAAGATTCTTAACTTCTTCATTAGTTAAACCACCGCTAAATATTTTAAACTCATCAATTTTACCATCAATACCTGCAGTACCATCATTTCTTTCGAAAATAGTCCAGTCTAAAACACTATCATCGGTAGAGCCATCGCCATGAATGACCCCATATTCTAAATCACCATTTATATATAATGTTAAATTTCCATCACTATTATAAATATAAACTAAGTGATGCCAATTATTAATAATTAATTGGGTTGTTGATTCTTCAGAATACAAATTTGAGCTTTCACCATCATAAACATAACTTTTTAACGCACCTAGAGGGGCAGTTGCTCTTTGAACTAAACCTGCCCCTTTATGATTAGCATAATCAAACCCTAAATCTATTACATACTCTGTATTAGAACCATCATTAGTAAATGAATCAGGTTTATACCAAAAACTAAAAGATAATTGGGAAGGCAAAACACCATTACCAAAATTAATATCATCCCCTGTATCAGCGTCAGCATAATACCCGCCAGTTCCACTAATATTAAAAGAAACCCCTCCAGTATTAGAATAAACAATGCCTGTATCAGTTCCATCAAGAGAACCTGTTTCATCATCACTATTCTGAGAATTAAAACTATAAGAATGTAACTCAGTAACAGCACTTACACTATTTATAGTTAATAAATTAATCATTAATATTATAAAAAATAATGTTCCTGTTAATAATTTATTTCTTTGTATCATTTTATATTATATTTAATAATTTTATTAGTATTAACCAAAAGGGTATTAATACACCTATAGCTTTAGCATTTCCTGAAACGATTAAAAAGTATGATCCACCGAATAATATTATTATTGCAATCACTACTTTAACAATATTGAAAACGTAACCTGCCTTATTACTTTCATATTCACTCATTAATATTTTTATTGATGTATTTGTTTCTTCTGTTAATCTTAATTCTGAATCTAAAGTAGTTTCTACTTTTGAAGTGGTATATTGTGGTTTTATAAATTCATATTCCCACCCATCTTTAAATGTTTTCATTGTTAATAATGTTATTGAAAAATTATTTTTTTCATATAATTTTACTTTACAATTATAATTTTCTAAAGTGCACCAGAAAACTTCATCATCATCTACACTTTCAGCCCCTAAACCTGTTACCTGTCCTAATGTTATTATTTTAGTTAATAAGTCAAATGAATCACTTATAGCAGTTCCTGTATCTTCTAAAGATGTTAAACTTTGAGTGTTCTCTTCTAATACTATATAATTAAAAGCCGTGTTAAATGTTGAATTAGTATCTAATTCTTGTAAACTAATATTTAAGTAAAATGGAATTCTAAATTTTAATATATCGCTGAATGATTCGAATAATGGTGTTCTTAAATATAAAAAAGTTCCCATGAAATTATTAGGATATATTATTAATGGTTCTGTTGAATTAATACTTGTAAAACTTCTATTTTGATTTGTGCTGTTAGTATCGACTTCACCTCTTATTTTATTTAATACATCGCAATTAGTACAATATGCACCATAATAATTTGTAAAATTACTCATGTTTTGAGGGTATTGAAATTCTACATTTATACATTGGGATTCATAATTATTACTTGTTATTTCAACTTCTGAACCATAATAATATGTTAAATTTCCACTAACATTTATTGCTACAAATCCTTTTAATATTGGATTTCCTTTATATGCGTACATTGAGGGGCATAATAATGAGTTTTCATAATCTTCTTTTATTACTGAATTATTGTGTGTTTTTGAAACATAATGATAAGAATCATCTGATATTTCTATATAACTTTCCCTTGAATCATCCCCGAATGTTTCATTAAAGTATGTTTGATTAGATCTAAATACATTAATAAAAAAAGGTACATCTTCCTCTTTAGTACTTATTATATAAACTAAGTGTGAATTACTAGCTGTTTTATTCATTATTATTAATTCGTTCCCTATCGCAATCATAGCAGTTTCATTTAATCCATTTGTTTGTATTAAATTTATAGTACTTGTTTCGTTTACATCCATGTAATTATCAAAATTTAATATGTGAGTTGCTTGAACCATTGACAATAATAATATAAACATACAAGTCATTATAATTGTTATTTTTTTTACCATGCGGAAACCTCTATCGTTTTTTTAAGAATATATGTAATTACCCCTATTAAACCTAATATCATCATCCCTACAAAAAACACTATGAATCCTGATTGCATACTTATAAACATACTTTCCAATCCTTGAACTATTGAACCTATATCTTCAGTCATAGTCTTTATTAATGATTCTACCATGTTTTAACCCATCACCTTTACATCTCTTAATTTTGATGTTATGATTACCCAGAAATAAAATAATAAACTTAGAAAGAATAATATCATTATGAAAAATGCTGTTTTTGTAAATAAAGTTTCAATAAAATTAAACATCATAGTTGTAAATTGCCCTATGGTGTCAGAAATACTATAAATTCTTAAATTTCCCTGTTCAATCCATCCCATAGTTATATTTGTAACTACTACCATATATAAATGTTTCGTTTAATCACTAATATACGTTTTACGTAGTCCTGTATGCGCATGTATGATCGTTTTTCGTTCTTAAGCACCATTACCAGTAG
>Ga0207997_1000510_pt1 | contig 19849 bp, 25 predicted proteins | sample AntAceMetag02UKN_FD_184777 | JGI IMG/M metagenome (GOLD analysis project Ga0207997, IMG submission 184777) | Saline lake microbial communities from Ace Lake, Antarctica - Antarctic Ace Lake Metagenome 02UKN (SPAdes) (version 2) | ecosystem: Environmental > Aquatic > Non-marine Saline and... | reverse complement strand
TGGTAGTTATGCTCGGCTTTGTGATTATATATAACAAAGTTGTTGAGATTTGGAAATGGTTTAATTATCGCAGTTACCCAGGGGGACGATGAACATCTCCTACGTCGGCATAGATTATTCACAAATCGAAATGAGGATTGCAGCCCATGAGAGCATGGACCCCGTACTGGTGGCTGTATTTATGGCTGGGGAGGATATCCACCTGTCAACAGCGTGTAATATGTTTCAACTCCCGCCTGAGAAGATCGATGATAAGAAGCATCGCTACCCTGCAAAGAGAACGGGGTTCGGAGTACTCTATGGCATCTCTGCTCCGGGATTACTCGACGTATTCTATCACGACGGTGTTACACACTTTACTGAAAGGGATTGCCAGAATTTCATTGATGGTTGGTTCGATACGTACAAAGGAGTGAAGAAATGGATCAACGATACTCAGGCGTCAATGCGGCGGAAAGGGTATGTGGAGGACATGTTCGGCAGGAAGCGCTGGATTCCGGAGATACGATCCACGCTGTCATATGTGCGCGATGCGGGACTACGACAAGGTGTGAATGCACCTATCCAGTCCGGCGCACAGGGTGTGATCAAGGAAGCAATGGGGCAGCTTGTGCCCTATGTCAGGGTGTGGCAAGAGTCAGGTATTCACTGTAAGACAGTTCTGCAAGTGCATGATGAATTGATATGGGAAATGGAGGATGAGTTTGCGGCGAACATAGTGCCAGGATTCATGGATGTTATGGCGAATGCAGTGGAGTTGGTAGTGCCAGTGAAGGTAGATGTGGAAGCTGGGAAGAATTGGGGTTCGATGAAGGAAGTGGATATGGAGTATTTTCATAAGTTACGGAAAGGAGTAGTGGCATGAGTAGTGATAGGCTTTGTATTAAGCGGTTTGAATGTGTGAACTTCGACCCAACACGTGGACACAGGTCAAACCCATGTGAGAATTACAAGCCCAAGACACCTGAGTTTGAGGTTGGTGATTGGGTTGTTGGTAAAGATGGGAAATTAACACAGGTTAGGATGAATAAAATCGACGGTGGTTTGTACGCCAATGATGGATTTATCGGCTATGTTGATAGTGATTATAAAGGAAGGGATTACAAACATATTCGCCACGCCAAAGAATCCAATTGGTGGTTCGAGCGGAAGGGTGTGCAAGTGATGATTGAATTCACAGCGTATAATACCGCAAACATAAGAACTGGCGATAGTTTTTGGAATGAAGTTTGTTGCAATACAGCAAAACTTATAGCCCAAGCCCTCGACATACCAATCAAACCCTATAATTGGGTAGAGAAAGGAGCAATAGGCTGATGTGGGGTATATTCGACGCACTCACCAGTGACCACCCCATGCTTGCCGACATACATCACTGGATGCTGGTACCGTACCCCCGTTGTGGTAAAAGAAAGTACTTGCCTTTTCCGCGCTATTGTTTATATAGTGTTATAGGCAGTGCAATACCACAACATAGGCGATATTAACTAGGAGGTACATCATGGCTATTAGTGGACCACAGTGGTGCATTGAAGGGCTCAGGGTAACGGCAGACGCAGTAGTGAAGACGAATGCCACACCAGAAATACTGTCATTACGGTTATTCAGTGACAATATTACCGTGGCGGATACTTCGGTATTGGGTGACTTTACTCTCATTACCACAGCTGGTGGTGAAGCGGTCACGTTGGCAAAGGCTACATGGGTGGCGTCTACCAATGCTGATCCGGTCGTATCTGTGTACAATACCGGTACAGGTGTCGTGTATACCATTACTGGCGCTCTTACCGTGTATGGTTGGCTGATTGTAGGCAACACATCATCCAAGGTGTATGCTGCAGAGAACTTTGGGGTCAATACAGTCGCCAACGGCAACACCATCACGATCAATCCGATCCAATTGAATTTTGACATACCTGAATAAGAGGGGACAACATGGCGATTACAGCCTCTGAGCAGAATTATGCTGGAGAGAAAACACCAAGATTGATTGCGGATGAATATCTGAACTGCAATTTCTCATTCAAGACCCCACTGATGAAGGACGGCAAGGCAGTCGGGCATCCGCTTGATGTTCCAGCAAAGTTTGTTGAATGTAACCTCGTGAACCGTGAACCGCATCAAGATGCTGTGTTGATTCAGTGCAACACCGCTATCGTGGATACTGAAATACAGGCACGGGAACTGATAGACCACAAGCCGGAAATTGAGAAGTCTGACTTACCTCTCGATGTAAAGACTGAATTGCTTAAAACAACTCCGATGGAATCAAGGCGAACAATTACAAGGGAGCATAAGATTCACGGCAGGTTCAACCACAAAACACGGCAGTATGAGTATCGCAAGGCGGTGAGAGAAATTGGCTAATCCTACGAATACATATAGTTTCACCAAGAGTGCATCGGTTACGGTCAATGTACAGGCGCTGGGGACAAGAGCACTGAAGTTCCCGGCACTGGCTACGGTAGAAGCAGAGGCATTGGGAACAATGGCAATCGATACCGTGTTTACACTCACAGGACTTACCGTATACGGGCAACACATTACGGCAAACGTCACTGGGCAGACAATTACAGCAAATGTAAAAGGGCAGCACATAACAGGGACACTCAAAGGAGGATGATATGGCACTTGGAAATGCAGTAATAGGGGCGCGTCGTACTCCTATGACGATTACGTGGAAGGATCCGGATGAAACTGTTTGGAATCTGACAGGGTGTACAATCACAGGAGTTATGAAGAGTACAGATGATGGTACCACAGCACGGGCAATTGATGGGACACTGGTACTGGTTGGTACCGGGTCAACAGGTCAGTTTACATGGACATACGGGGCTCTTGACGTCAGCGAGTCTGGTAAGTTCTATGTGCAGTTCAAGGCAACCAAGAGTGGACAGTTTGACCTGACACTGAGCACGACAATAGATGTGAAACCCCTGGCAGCTAGTTTGCCATTGTAGTATCCCCCACGGGTGTAGTATGCAGGTAACGTAAAACACAAGGAGGACAAGTGAAACTAAGTATTGGACCATTCAGCATTCATGCCCTCGGTACTGGCACAGTTATTGAGAATGAGGATGGCACAATGGATGTGCATGTGAGGTCACGGGAAGGTAATTTGACAGGTACACTCTTTCTGACCTCTACGGATGTGAAATCAATTAAGGAGCGGAGAGTCCGCAAAGTGGCAACTCAAAGCAGTAGAACGGAGGAGATTAAACATGCTTTTAGGGGACATTCAGGATCAAGAAACCAGAACCGCGATACATGATGCCATGTCGCGCATCTGGAAGGCGAAGATGCACCAAGCGGATGCTCAGGCTATCATAGATGAGGCAAATGATGAGTGCATAACACTGTTCACGCTATTGGATGACAAGACTGTTGAAGATGGTGTGATAGGGGCAGTAACAGTGGCAGCTAATACCCCACGTAAAACCTTGGACAAGAAAGCATTCAAGTTGGGCTTGGCGGAGCGTGGTGTTCCCACCGCAGTGATTGCTGATGCTGAGAAAGACGCAACTAGGATGTCAGAAGTGAAATCAGATTACAGTGTGCGGTTCACGCCGCCGAAGGATTGACCATGGCGGTTCAGCCTGAAACAGTTGAGCAGTTGCAGGGGTATGAAGTGTACCTGAATATGGGTGCAAGCAGGTCTGCCAATGCCGTAGCCCGGAAGATCGGGCGGGATCCTGCTACCGTTTCCCGGTGGAGGAAGTATTATCACTGGAATGAACGGGTGTTGGCTGCGAACAGGGACGGTGTAGGGACTGGGATTACCTCAGTCCCACCGTCATTCATCGTGAAGAAGCCCAACGAGAGTGAGATGGAGGCGTCACTGCGGACACTCATTGAGTCCCAGTACAATATACTGCAAGAGGCACTGAAGACTGACCAGGACGGCAATCTGAAGTTCAAGGTTACTAAGCTGTCAGAGTTCAATGCACTGGTGAAGTCGTACCGGGAGTCCGTAGACACCTACTACAAGCTGACCCGGGTAGGTGGTGGCGACAAGGGCAAAACACAGGACAAGCTCGTTGATTTGGTAAAGGTATTGGTTGAAGGTGGCATGAATAAGGAGGCAAGTATTGGATTCCTCAAACCTGGACAAGGTGTACCAGCAAGCATCCCCACAAGAGATAATGGATCTGAGAGACGTGTATCGGAAGCAGATTTTGAGGAAGTATCTGACGGAGCCGGGGCTGAGGAACCCACTGGAGGTAGCGGAGTTCTTGGCAGCGCTGGGGAAGCCAGTAGTGGGATCGAAAGTGAATTGCGGAAACCCGGAACACTCGTCAATCTTCGAGATTTTGTGTAACTTGCTGCTCGGCTGGGTCGGTGATTATGTTATCTGGGGTTGCCGATCCGGGAGCAAGACGTATATCTTTGGCGGTCTGGATACTTTCTACAAGTCCTGCAGGTTCCCCGGCTACTCTACCAAGATACTGGGCGGTAGCGAGGGTCAGTCCGCGTTGTCATACACGGCCCTGTCTGAATTCTTTTCCCTAGTAGGTCAAGAGTTTGAAAATGAGATGTTGGTAGACGGCCTGCACAAGACGTCTGCTGACTGGGTCAATAAGAGCTCTGTATCCATTCTGCCCGCAAGCTCCAAGTCTGTACGTGGTCCACATACCATTTCCCTGAAATTGGATGAGGTGGATGAGATTGACCCCATCATCTTTGAGGATGCGTTGCCGATACCGCAGTCTATGAATGGACACCCATCTGTCACCGGCATGTTCAGTACCAATCACCAAGTACAGGGCCAGATGGATGAAGCTATTGCCCAAGCAGAGATAGGTGGGGATACCGTATTCAAGTTCTGCGTCTGGGAAATCATGGAGCGATGTGTGGATTATTCTTGTTCCACATGCCACCTTGGACCGTACTGCCCGGGCCCGGACGTTATGAAGGAAGCTGATGGGTATTACCAAATCGATGACTTCGTGAAGAAGTTGCACAAGATGTCTGTCAGTGCCCTGTCACGAGATTACCTGTGCCTGAAGGTTGGTCGCGGCGATGGCATATATGAACGTGAATTTGATGAGAAGATACATGTGGTCAATGTGCCACTGGACATGAACAAGCCTGTAGCCATCAGCGTTGACTGGGGTGGTGTTGACCCGTTCTCCATAGGGGTGTGGCAGAAGGCACCTGAGAAGTTTGGGGATGATGCATGGGTACGAGTCACTGAACTGTACCTGACATCCAAGAAGCAGTCGGCTACCAACCAGCAGCTTATTAAACTGGCAAAGACGGCTCCATGGTGGAAACTGATCAAATGGTTTATTCCGGATAACTCCCGAGCGGACCTGATACAGGAGTGGGATGATGCGTTTACTTGGAATGTGGAAACCATCCTCAGTGACAAGAAGAGTATTGACGCTGGCATCGAGGTCGTGAAGTCAGCACTGGCACCGGTTCTTGGCGCACCACTGATGTTCATCAATAGGATATGTACCAACTGGCTCAGGGAAGTTACCACATACATAGTCAAGAATGAGAAACCCCGCGATAAGTACAATCATGCCATGGATGATACGAGGTACTTTGCTATGGCTATGATAAAGACTATTCAGACTGCTGGGGTAGCCTTCCCGAAGAGCAATGTATACAGGCGCAGGTAGGTTTTTTTACACCCAATCTAAGAAATGTGTTGACAAGCCCACCACATGTTGTTATCGTTCACCCAGCGACTACAACATAAGGGGGGACTATGAAAGCTGTAGAAGTTATTGCGGGTGTTATAAGCAAACAGAACCGGGAACTGTATTTCCAGAACTGCAGGGATAAGCGTCACGGAGAGCAGGTTGTCCAAGGTCTACGGGCACAAGTTGCTATATTGGCACAAGGTTCTCACGATATAACCACCAATACTGACGACGATTCAGATGCTACCAATTATTACACCGGATTACCCTACACTACATATACCAAACAAGTAAACAAGATTGACCAGATGTATCGCAATAGAGCCCCTTGGGGTAATATGATTGCGAAGAATGTAATCGATATCAGGGCTGCATTCAGCACTGGTCAAGGTCTACAGGTTGTGAAGAATGAGAACTTCACCGGCGATGCCACCCGTGAATTGGACTTCATTCGGAACTTCATGGAGCTGAATAATCTTGATATAGAAATGCCACAGGAGTACGCGAAGGAAGTGGAAATCGAAGGCCGTGTACTGTTCAAGTTTGCCCCAGCCATCAACTGGGACGGAAAGCGGGACAACAACATCCAACTTGAATTCGTTCCGTGGCGCCGGTACAATTACAAGATTCACAAAGCTAAAAATAACCCCTACAATGCTATACGTGCTGAGTATACTAGCACAGGCCCCAAGTTCGACCTCGATGCACCCAAGTTTGTATACCGTGGATTCGGCGGCAACCCTTACCAAGATGAAACCCCTTCAAAAATGGCGTTCTGCATAGGGCATGCCCAGAATCTGGACAAGGCACTGTGGGATTGGCGTGAGATAAACAAGATTCATGCGTCACCGACACCGGTTATCAGTGTAGATGACAGGGAGGAAATGAAGCGCGTTGTAGATTACATTGACGGTAAGAACTGGAAAGTCGGCAAGACAATAGTGCTGCATAATGGTAAGTTTGAGCTGGTTGGGTGGCACGGTGAAGGATATACCACCATCAAGGAAGAGATTGAGGTACTGGTAAAGACGCTGTCGGGCACTACCGGCATCCCGGTCCACTTCTTCGGTTACCCCGAGCTCCTATCAAACAGGGACACCGCCGAGAGCTTGATAGAGCTCATTGTCCTTGCTACCAATAAGGAACGCACCACTTGGATCAGCGCCTATGAGGAAGTATTCAAGAAGGCCATAGGGCAGTACAATGCCATCTTCTTTAGCAACCTTGACCCCAATGCAGTAAGTGCCCGTATGCCATTTGTATCCGCTGGCAAGATGGAAGAGATAGCGAACGTGTGGCTGCCGATGTATCTGGCGAATACCATATCACTGCAGACATTCCTCGGGCAGCTGTCTGGGGACATTGAAATCGATGATGAGATTGTTCGTATAAAAGCAGGAATAGTGGAGAAGCAGAAGAATGCCAAGTTACTTGAGAGCAACAGCGCAAGCAATGTCAATGCCGGAGATCGAGGAGTTTCTGGATCCGAAGGCGATGGCAAGGGCAAAACAGCTTGACCCACACCCGACCATAAAGGTCTACTCCATTGGTCACGAGGGTGAAAGCAATATCCATTTCCCGGGATTCGGGGATAAGACATTGCAGTGGGCACAGGCGGCTGTTGAATGGATACGGGACAAGATGCATATTGGTACGCCTGTGTTCAACCAGCACACGTCACCAAACAATGCCACTGACGGGCGTGAACAGATTGGTGAAATTATCGGGCGTACCACAAGAAAACTTAGCGGAGTTCTAAACACTTTAGCGGCAGTTCACATCTTCCCGGACCACCGCGACAAGAATTTAGATATAGCCTCATTCGAGGCAGAAATGTCATTCGACCATGATGATGTACAAGCATGGCCGACCGGTATCAACCGGATCACTGGGATAGCTTTAAGCAATTCAAGTCTTGATCAACCTGGATTTCCCGGTGCAACCATCCTCGGAACCGTGCAGGCTTTCGCCAAAGCACAGGCTTTCGCAGACACAGGAGTTAAAACAATGGCGACACAAGCAGAAGTAAAAGCGTTTGCACAAGAGCTGAATCTGAAACCATCAGATTTGTTCGGTCCTGAGGCGTTGATTGCGGATACCGCAGTCATTGAGCACGTCAAGACGGAGAAGAATAATCTGTGGAATCAGAACACGCGGGTACAGGGTGAACTGGACAAGTTGAAGGAATCGTTCACGACACTCGGTGAGACTCATGCTGCTGAGGTTAAAACCCTCAAGATGGATAACATGAAGTCCCACGTTACCCCGCTGTTTGACGCGCTGTCGATTGAACGGAAGTTGCCTGAAAAGCAATCGAAGTTCATCAAGGCAAATCTTGACAGCTTTTCACCGACGGGTGAGGATGCCGTAGCCGTCAAGGGTGAGTTGAATACGTTCATTGATGATCAGCAGAAGCAGTATGCGGTTATTGCGAAGGATGTCTTTGGGATCGAAGAAAAGACCGAGGATAGCACTACGCAGCAACAGCAACAGGACACTGTCAACACTGACACCAAGAGCGAGCGCCCACCTGATGATGATGCCGCGGCTATTGATGAGTCCCTTTTGGACCCCAAAAACAATCCTTTAATCCCGGCAGGGTAAGGTGCAATCGATGGTACCTTTGCTGTATGTGTGTGGCCTTACTATTAACAGCACACAAGGAGTTTTATGATGGCTCTTGGAGGATCTGACTTCAAGTTGCGGTGCTCAACAAGTGAAGACCCATATGCGTCTTTTCAGTTCACTGCTGCCGCTGACCGTACGTCTGGCGATTTACTCGCGCTAAACGACACGGTTGGGGTAGTTGTGGAAGATACTGATTCGGGCGATGACGGTGTACTTGTTTACCAGGCCGCCAAAATTGTAGTTCCGTGTGCAATCGTGACATCCGGTTCCTATACTGTAGGATCCAAGGTGTATTATGACGTTGGTGATTCCGAAGTGAATGAAGTCGCTGCCGGCAATACCCTCTGTGGTATTGTTGTCGAGGCTCCCGCTGTCGGAGCCGAAGAGGTCTTGATACATCTTATGGGTTGTCTCGGTATCGTCGCTTAAGGAGGTGAGTAGCTCATGCCAAGATACAAAGGTCAAGTAATTGCCGACTACGGGTTGGTTAACATTAACAACCGCGCAAGTCGCATCCAGATGGCACATGCTCTCACGTCTTATATGAGGGCACCGTTACACCCAGCTGTCAAAAAGGTTGCACAGGCTTTCCAGGGTGCGAGAACTGGTGATAAGTCGCAGGATATTAAGCTGATGAGTGCTTTGTCTGCGCAGGCTTTCGCCACTTCCGCAAACGATTTCCCGGCCTCGGTCGTGGAGGTGCTGGCCAAATACCAGCAACTGGTGTACTATGACACCGCGTATGAGCAAGTTTTCAATATGATCGACATGCGTGGTTCAAACCGTGCCAGTTTTGACATTCTCGACGTTGAAGATGGCCTTGCATTCAGTAAGGTGGAAATCGGTGAGAAGGCCAAGATTTACAAAATGTCAGGTGAGAAAACCAGTGTGCCGGTATCTCTGTATGGTGGTGGCCTTGGATGGAGTAAACTGCTCTTCGATGATGAAGAGTATTGGACTCTTGAAAACATGGCTATCGCGTTCAGGAACAGTGCTATTGAGTCAAAGTCACAGGACTTCTATGACTTGATCGAAGGCTCTGCGGCAACTTATGATCTCGCATGGCAGGCTGTGTCTCCGGCAGGCGTTACCAATGCCAATGAAAATTACAACGCGATCAGGGATATTAATACCATTAATAAGGCTTGTGAAAATATCCTCACCGCTTGTAAGGGTCTTGGTTTTGGTGTCAACCCGTCTACACAGTTCGTTATACTTGCGCCGCACCAGTTGGTTGGCCGCATCAGCCAAGCCCTGAATATTGTTCTTCAACCGTTCAGGGAAAGTACCCCGCGCATTACTTACAATGTGCAACCGTACTACACGCTGATGTTTACCGCTACTGACAAATACTACGTCTGTCTGCCCAAGAACAAGATCATGGGTGCTACCAGAAAAGACTTGGAAGTCCTGTTCAAGGATGACATCGAAGCCTACACGGAAATCGCTGTTGGCTGGCAGAGGTACGGTGGAGCTATTGGGGAGGCAAAACAAATCTCCAGGTGTTCCACAGCATAAGCAGTAGAAGTGTGAATACTGGCAAGGGGAGCCGTACCGCCCACGGTTCCCCTTTCTGCTAACAAGTGGGGGAATTGCATGCTGAAAATGAATGATTTGCCTCCGAAGCGCATACGGGATGCTAAACGGCAAATGGCAAGAGGTACCTGGGATCCACCCCCAGGGCGTAGGGAAGAGAAAACCACACCAAATAGAAAGATACTGACAATTGCTGATTTGCCAAGGCGCAATGAGTGCATCAAGATTGATATTGCCCAACAATTAGCCAACATGCCCCCCGAGATGGTAAAGCGTGTACAGGGTGGACTGTCACCATTCTCCCATGAAAAGTTGCCGGTGTACAGCCCTATCAATGCCTGGGATGATTACACGGTACAGGGGCAACGTGAATTCAAGAGTGTGATGCGGGATGGTGCATGGTCGGGTAGGCGGTGCTTTATTGTAGGTGGTGGGCCGAGCTTGAAGGGGTTTGACTGGAGCCAGTTGGATGGAGAGCTATCGATTGGTGTGAACAGGGCCTTTGAGGTATATGATCCCAGCATCATGTTCAGCGTGGATTACAAATTATGGGCATATATTGAGAATGGCAATCTTGGTGAAGATGCCAAGCAACGGTATTACAATTACAAAGGTAATCGGGTATGGTCCTCACTGGGCAATTTCATATTCCCCCGGGAGATATATACCATAAATAGGCCCAACCCTGCTCCACGGAGTGCGTGTATAGGGTCAGTGAGGATGCTGGATGTGGCACATAACTCTGGGTATGGTGCTCTGAATCTGGCAGCGGCACTGGGAGCGAATCCCATATACATGCTTGGGTTTGACATGCATGGTGACCACAGGGGTAATCAGAAGTGGTGGCATAACGGGTACCCTGACCTGCAGAATGAGGGTGTGTACGAGACGTTCAAGACTGATTTTAATAAGTTTGCCCCCGTGCTGCAGAATGCCGGGTTTGAGGTAATTAACCTGAATCCCAAGAGTTCCCTGCAATGTTTCAAGTTCGGGGAAGTGGAGGATGTGTTCCAGAGTACCGCCAAGAAGATGCCACTGTTCGTGTCGTTCTACACGGAGGGTAGTGGGTATCAACGTGAGGCATGGCGCTTGATGGAGTCACTGCACCGGTTGGGATTGGAGTATGACATACAGGGTATACCGGATAAGGGCAACTGGCATGAGAACGTCCGTATGAAGCCTGTATACCTGCTCCAGATGCTCAGGCAGCACCCAGGTAGGGATATTGTCTGGGTCGACGCAGATGCCGTGATACACATGTTCCCGGACGTGTTCAGGGACTTCAAGGGCAGTGTTGGGGCACATACCATTAATTGGGGGGATCATCCGAATGTTAAGAAGGGGCATACTGAACTCCTGTCCGGCACCGTGTACCTGAAGAATAGTGATGCTGTACATGACCTGGTAAAGAAATGGATTAAGGTATCTGATGAGAATCCGAAGCTGGTTGATCAGGTTACGCTGAGGATGGTACTGAAAGGGTCACCACCGAATTTCCATGTAAATATTCCTGCAACGTACTGCCAGATATTTGACAGTATGGCACTGGCAGGGGATCCAGTAATAGAACATTACCAAGCATCGAGAAGGTTAAAAGTCAAATGATTATGAAAGGTGGGGTTATTTAATCATGGCAGCTATCAAGAACTTACGGGAGCAGAAGAATGGGATGATTGTGACTGTATTGATCAGTAATCCCGTGATACAAGCATCGTACGCGGTGGCGAAGACAATGCCAGAAGCGTGGTGGGATATCACTGCTGAACTGATACAGGAGTATGACCCCAAGTTGTTCGAACCCATCCGGTACTGTCTCCTGTGTAACTGGATTGAGGATGGTGGACATCGGATTGCCGCAGCCATTAAGCTCAAGCGGAAGACCATCAAGGTTGAGGTTCGGGACAAGTGCATCAGTCCCAGAACGTGGATTCATTCAGAGCGTGGTGACTGGGATCCTCCGTGGATGCAAGACAGCCCGGTCGAGTTTACAATCTCGGATGATGATTACCGCAAAGCTCTCTTCTTTTCCAATGTGAAGATTGGCGGTCAGAAGGATGAGGGCATACTTGAACACACATTCCTGAAGTGGATGACGCTGAAGAACATGGTGGACTTCAAGGGCAAGAAGGTTATGGACATGGGATGCCATGTAGGCCCAGTGGCTATAGGGGCTGTCCTGTGCGGAGCCAAGTGGGCAATCGGCTTCGATGTCCGTGAAGACCTTATCAAGGCAGCAGATGTCGTCAAAGCCAAACACAAAGTCAACCGGGCCATGTTCTTCGTCGGGTCGTTCAATCAGATGCCCAAGGTGCCACAGATATATGATATCACCATGTGCCTCGGGGTATTGCACAAGTTCCAGCCTGACCAGTATAAGGCCAATCTGAAGGTACTGTGTAACCTTGCCAAGGAGTCAGTCATTATAGATGTCCTAGTAGATGACTCTGTCGGTGATTCACCACATGTCATACGGGAAGGCGGTGACTGGCCATACCGTACTATCGTGTCATCCAAGTGGCTCAAAGCTGTTCTCGGTAACTTCGGGTTCAGGGTCGTGAAGAAGATTCAGTCAAAGAAGTATCCTGAACGCTCGATGCTGAGAGCTGATCGGATTAAGTAGGGGGTGTACCGTGAAGATTGATATTGTAATTCCGTCGAAGGGTCGGAATGATAAACTGGCAACGTGTCTACGCTCTATTTTCAAACAGGTGCAAGAGGAAAAGGTAAGCGGTATTGAGGTCTATGTCTACATGGATTCGTCCGAGGAAATAGACGGCTTCCTTGAACAATACCCAAGAATTGGTGACATTGTACAGCTCCAGTTCAAGATCATAGCCTTCAAGTACAACGCCCCACGCTTATGGAATCACCATCTCCAGCACATGACTGCTGACGGCATGATGTATCTGAATGATGACGTGGAATTGGTACCGGGCTGTATCAAGCAGGCCCGTATGCACTCCATGTTGATGTTCCCGGAACATGACGGTGTGATGGGTATTACCCAGACCAATCTTGTTGGGAAGTTTGATACAGCTCCGGCAGCGTTCGGCATCGTGGGCAGGGAATTCGCAGCCAAGTTTCCTGATTACAGGGCATTCTGTCCAGATTACAAGCACCTGTGGATTGACCGGGAACTGGAAATGTATGCCCGATCCATTGACAAGTTCTTCTTTTCGTGTGCAGGACTAATACACCATCACCCGTGTACTGGTGCCAGCCTGACGGATAAGACGCATAATGATATCCGGAAATGCAAGGCTGAGGATAAGGCAACATGGGACAAGCGCCGTAGTATGGACCTCCTGTGGGGACAGTCACTGGAACTGATACACCCGGAGGAATGGTGATAGACCTTACATTCACATTCCCCACACGGGGGCGCTCGCACTTCCTGCCAGCATTCTTCCGTAACATACTGGAAACTATTGGTGACCCATCCCGGGTAGAGATCATCATTCAGTATGATGACGATGATACCGCTACCCAGAATGTGCTACAGGAGCAGAAAAAGATGCACCCATCACTTCCTATGGTGATCATAGAACGTGAACGTGGGGCTAACCTGAGTGACCATTATTTCAACTGGCTTGTGTATAATAAGGTGTATCGGGGTAAGTATATGTGGGTTGGTGGTGATGACTTGAGGATACTGACACCGAACTGGGACGGGATAATCATCGATGCCATTGAGGGCTACCTGAGTAATAAGCGGGACAGGATATGTTATGCGTTCCCAACAGATAAGTCACTTAACAAGCCACTACGGTCATTCCCTTGGGGTTGGTTTCCTATGATGACCCGGGAGACTATTGACACACTCGGGTTCTTCTTTCCCAAGGAGTTTGGGACATGGGGCGCTGACTTGGTATTGGCGGACTTGTTCAATAGCCCGAAAGTTCAGAGGTCGTTACCGATCACGGGTGTGGTAGTGGACCATATTGGATATCACGCATACAACATGCCAAAGGATGAGACAGCGCGCAGTATGTCCCAGAGGTTTAACAGTACACTGAATCTGTCAACCGCGTACCGTACACAGTTAATGGGATTTGATAAGGAGAAATTACACAATGCAATTAGATGAATGGGAACGAAACAACCAGTTTAACAGCTTCAATAGCTGGAAGGGTTTGCTGTACAAGGAGTGGTACGAGGCCATTGTGAAGGGTGAGTTCCTGCCCCCGGTAGAAGCCAGTCTGGACCCGATACATGCCTGTAACCTGAGATGCCAGCACTGTAATGCCCACCGGTATCTCAGGGGACATGATGAGAATGTGCAACGCATGACTGATGAGCACTTGCTGAACCTGGTGGACTTCCTCGGTGACTGGGGTGTCCGTGCCGTCTGCTTCGGTGGTGGTGGAGAGCCTACACTGCACACGGCACTGGATAAGGCAATCATCATGGCGGCCGCTAAGGGCATGAAGACGAGTATTGCCACCAATGGAACCAGCATAGGCCCAGAATTGCTCAGTGCGCTGTCACTGGTACGCTGGGTCGGCGTAAGCCTTGATGCAGGTAATATGGACACGTACAAGAAGCTGAAGGGGGTACAGAAGTTCGGTGGCGTACTGGAGAATGTCAGGAACGCGGTCAAGGCTGCCGGGGACACATGTGACTTCTCAATCAAGTTCCTGATATCAGAGATTAATCAAGATGAGATATTTGAGGCGTGTAAGATTGCCAAAGACATTGGTGTTCGTGATTTCCACGCTCGTCCTGCTGATTATTCTCATCAGGGCATGGGTAATCTATCTGATAAGATCGGTAATGTGAATATTGGCAGTGTGCTGGAACAGTTTAGGGATTGCCGGACATTGGAGGATGAGAACTTCCGGGTGTTCACCGTGGTGCATAAGTTTGATGAGAACTTTGCCCCTGTGAAACGCTTCAAGCAGTGCTATGCGGCACCGCTTACCATACAGTTATGTGCGGACGGTAACGTGTACTTCTGCGTCGATCAGAGGCATCGGACAAATTACATTCTTGGCCGGCATGACCCGAACCCGAAGAACATACTGAATTTCTGGGGCGGCAAGGAACACCAGGAGCTGGTATTCTGTGATACACCATATGATTGCAACACTCGGTGTACCTTTGGGGTCTACAACGAGCAGTGTGAGCAGTTATTCGCCAAGGGAAACAAAGACCCCATGTGTTGGGAATTCCCATGAAAAGAGATGCCGGGGATGTCGTGGACAGGTATTCGATTGCCAAGCTGAAGCAGAAGAGGATTGGTGGCTTCGAGGCGAAGCTGGAAGCTGCTGACTTTTATAGGGGCTTCTTTGACCTGAAACGCAAATACCCTGGTATGCGGTGGAAAGCTGTGCTACTCAGGATGTCTACTATCAATGGTGATATATGGGATCTGGAGTCTGAATTGCGCCAAGGATCAATTGATGATGATGTGTTGCAGTGTGGTAAAATCGCTGTACAGGTTCGTAAAATCAATGCCAAGCGGGTTGCATTCAAGAATTACATAAATAGGGCACTTGAGCAAGGAGTACAAGATGTCAAACAAAATCACATCAGTGAAGGAACTCCAGAAGATTTCATCACGTTTGAGGAGTTCTGTGCTTGGTATGTGTTGCCAAGAAGGAATGGGACTCGTTAGCAGCACATTCTCATGCGTGGAGATATTGGTAGCACTGTATTATGCAGGAATTCTAAAATATGAAGATGGCAGAGATCAATTCGTTTTCAGCAAAGGATACGCAAATTCAGTATTGTATTATATTTTCGTTGAATTAGGACTCCTCTCCCAAAAGCAGTTGAAAGAACTCGATCACAAAGGAGGTCCATTTGTTCCTCATTTACACGATACAATACCAGGATTCTCAGCAATTGTGGCATCACTTGGTATGGGACTCGGGCTCGCTAGCGGTATGGCCTACGGACGCAAGTTATCCAGACGAAATGGACTGGTATTCTGCCTTGTTGGAGACGCGGAGACGTATGAAGGGTCCATCTGGGAAGCCGCTGCCTTTGCTTCACACAACAAGCTGAATAACCTTGTGGTAATCATGGACAGGAATCGGATGGGGGCTACGGACTTCACTGAGGATATGTGTTCCTTAGAGCCCATTGAGGATAGGTGGAAAGCATTCGGATGGCACGTTGGAAGGGGTTCAGGTCACAATTTCGACTTCCTGCTCCGCAATCTGGAGGCAGTACGGTCACGTCCCATCGATAAGCCCATCATACTCATTGCTGACACCATCAAGGGCAAAGGCATATCCTTCATGGAGGGGGAACCGCTGTGGCATTCCCGAATACTGAAGGGGGAAGAAGCAGAAAGAGCCAAACAGGAGATGAACTATGAAAACGGTTAATTATTCCAGGGATAAATTGGTTATGAGGGATTCATTCTGGAAACGGGTCACACAGGATGCATTTCAGGATGAGCGTATTGTCATTGTTACCGCAGACATGAGTGCGCCTGGTCTGGACCTGTTTAAGCGCCGGTTCCCCAAAAGGTATATCAATGTAGGCATTGCTGAACAACAGGCGATATTGGCCGCCTGCGGGCTTGCTAAGGAAGGGTTTATCCCATTCGTCTATGCCATCATGCCGTTTATCACGTACCGATGCTATGATCAGATTAAGACCATTGCAGGTTCTATGAATATTCCTATCAATATCGTGGGAGTTGGATCAGGACTCAGTTATGCTGGATCCGGGTTGGTACACCACTCACTTGAGGATTTGGCCATAATGAATATGGTACCGCACCTGACCACGTACAATTGCTCAAGTGGTAAGATGGCAGAACAGGTTGCCAGTCACTGTATTGGTGCTGGTAGAGGACTGAACTATATTCGGCTTGACAGGGAGCCGGTACAGGATCCGATCAACGATGAACATGAGAACTTGGACTTCAAAAAAGGCTTCATAGAGCTTGATGAGCAGAAGAGTGAGAAGGTACTGATTACCACTGGTAATATGATACACAAGTTCATTCCACCAAATGAACCATGCTCGATACACCTCATTGAAATGTTCAAGATGCCATATCAAGTTGGTGAACTCCTCAGAACAACCCGATATGCAAAGAAGGTGTATGTCGTAGAAGAAAACAGCGCATCAGGCGGTCTTGGTGATCTTATTCGCAAGACGTATTCCGGTACCCATGTAGACGTTGATACAAAGGGTGTAGAAGTCAAGAACGCTGGCTACACATACATCTACGGTGGCCGTGACAAGATTCACCAGCATTACGGCTTAACCAGGAAGGATATCGACAAATGGCTCGGATTGGACTCGTAAGGCCTGATTCCAAGGCTGCCAATTATCAGAACCTGTCATCCATCAGCGCCGTCGAACCACCGCACTGGATGGCTGTGAGGGCTACTGATCTGCTCCTGAAGGGGCATACAGTCAGTGTGCATGATTGTGCTGTGGATGGTCCAGATATCAAGCTAGCTGCCTGTGACCGGTTTGAGATATGGCCATCCGGTGTGCACCCGTCAGCCTTCATACAGGAACAGGCTGGGGCAGCCGACGCAATCAAACGTATTGGCCCGGATGAGGACATCGAGGTAATCGATCACCTGAATTTCAACCCTGTAGGCACATCACCAATGTGGCAACTGTTTGACCTGAAGAAGTACCGGGCCCATAACTGGCATTGTTGGGGATTTGAGGACAGGCAGCCATATGGTACTGTCAACTTCTCCATATCATGCCCGTACCAGTGTAAATTCTGCACAGTGAAGCGGTATTACCGTCGCAAGTACCAGATGGAGCCGATTGGCAAGATTATGCATGATTTGGAGTATTTGGCGGGTCATGTGAACCATGTCAAGATAATGGATGAGATTGCTGTGCGGCCAACACCGGAATTCGAAGCCATAATTGACATGATACTCAGCAAATTCAAGGGTGAGTTTAATTTTTGGGGCTATGGACGGGTAGATACCGTTCCTGGCAATGATATGCTTACCAAAATGAAGGGTGCTGGGTTAAACTGGATATGTTTGGGCATAGAAAGCGGCAGTTATGGTGTCCGGACAGCAAACAGGAAGGGCAAATTCTCCAATCAGACAATTACCGATGAAGTACACCGGCTACAGGATCATGGTATTGCCGTATTGGGCAATTATATGTATGGGTTCCCTGAAGACACGAAGGATTCCATGATACAGACATGGCATTTGGCATACCAGCTACAGTGCGAGTACTCCAATTTCTATTGTGTGGTGCCATATCCTGGTACTGAAATCTACACCATGGCGGAAGAACTTGGATGGGAGTTGCCACAGACACCGTCACAGTTTGCCCAGATGGCGTTTGATTTCAAGCCACTCAGGACACACCAATTAAGCGCAAAAGACGTGCTCGCTTACCGTGACTGGTGTTGGTTCATGTATCATTCCAGAAGAGGCTATATTGACCGCTTAAGGAAACAGTTTGGGGAAGAATCAGCCGGTGAAATGGCAGATATTACCCGAATTGAAGTGAAACGTAAGGAGTTGAATGGTCAGACGTGGTCTGAGCATTATGACGCGCAGGAGAAGAAGCGCAGGGGTGGGTTGGACAATGCTTGAAAACAATATTCCCAACTTCAGACCAAATGGCACCAATGGTGGACTCAGCAGTAATGATGTACAGGCACTCAATAGAGTATGTGAGGATATTCTCACCAAAGACAAGCCTGTAGTATGTGAACTTGGGTGCTGGACTGGTCTATCGACAACAACTATTGCTAGCGTGGTATATGCCCGTGGTGGATTCCTATTCTCTGTGGATTGGTTTAAGGGTTCCCCGGAAACGACCACACATGAGTGGGCGGAGAAGTTTCCCATACTGAGCTACTTTCTGCATAATATGGAAATACTTGGTATTGACCCGAACGCGTGGGTCGTGGATTACTCCAAGGTGGTTAATATTATACAGGACGGGTCGCTGGATATGCTGTTCTTAGACAGTGATCACCGATACACACAGATAAGCAGGGACTTGGGGCAGTGGATACCGAAGGTGAAAGCAGGAGGTATTGTGGCAGGCCATGACCTAGAATGTCTTGCTAGTGAGTGTGCCGTGCCCCTAGAGGATTACGGGGAGCGTGATTACACAGGTGCGCCGCACAGGTTGCACCCGGGTGTCATCAGAGCTGTTTGTGAGCACTTCCCGGAAAAGGATATTGTAATACTTAAAGGTAGTAAAATATGGTACGCTCGGAGGGAATCATGGAAAGGCTGAGTAAGCTAGTTGATAAGAAGGTGGTGTGTATCTTGCTACATGGCGCGTCCCTGAAGAACCTGGAGCGTAATCCAGGAATACTGGATCGTCCCAACCTGGTAATTGCCGGCATTAACAACTTCCGCAGCACAGAACAGCGAATTCTCAACCACATAGGGCGTAAATATGACTTATTACTCTGCACGTCGGCGATGGAGATACCACGCAGATATGATGACATCAGCCGCGCACTGGACGCCAACCCGGAAGCACTGTTCATTACAACCATTTTGGCGATATCCTCGATGCTCACGCCGACTGTGTTTGTGGACAAGTACCGGAAGCAAATCATACTCGTTCCTCAGATCCCCCCATGGACGGGGACCGATAACCAGCCATTGTCACTCTGTGTGTACCTGAAAGTGCTCACTGAAGCTAACCCGCACAAAGTAGTCCTGTTTGGCTGTGATGGTGCCCCAGCCGGCATCACCACTGATAAGCAGAAACACACATACTACAATGAAGATATGTTCGACGGTTCAGGCCGACCAACACAGATTTCCCTTGACACATCCCTGTTCAATACACATTATAAGGTAGACTACCGGGTGCCACTACACAACATGTTCGGTAGGACACTCGGGGTGATAAATTGCAATACGACAAGTCACATTGCTGTGTTCCCGATAGTTCCATACAGCGACATTGGTGAATACTTGGAGTAGATTATGATAGATGCATCTGATTACTCAAAGGAGCAGCCATGTCACTCGTAGTGCCAACAAATAGCTGGGTAACGGTAGCAGAGGCAAATACATACCTCAAAGACCGTGTAGGGGTCAAGAATTACT
>Ga0207997_1000509_pt1 | contig 19886 bp, 27 predicted proteins | sample AntAceMetag02UKN_FD_184777 | JGI IMG/M metagenome (GOLD analysis project Ga0207997, IMG submission 184777) | Saline lake microbial communities from Ace Lake, Antarctica - Antarctic Ace Lake Metagenome 02UKN (SPAdes) (version 2) | ecosystem: Environmental > Aquatic > Non-marine Saline and... | reverse complement strand
TTTGCATCCTGTGTTCTTTTTGCCCAAAACCCTAATTGTCCGTCTTTTAATGCCATAGTTTTATAATTAATATTTATCACTCCCTACCAACGAGTGATAAGGAGTAGAAATATTTATCTTATATAAATTCTTATCCAACCCCAAGCGTGACCTAGTCCAACATAGATAAGAGAACCATAAGTAATAATACTCACTAAAGTCTCAATTAAATTATGCCAAGCTTCTGGGCCTATATCATGACCAGCTAATCCAGATAAAATAGAGAATAGAGGAATAAGACCGACTAATATAGTTTGAATACGTAGAGCCAATTTATTTGGATTTTGACTTGAACCTAAAACTGGGTATTTTTTCAACATATGTTTATTTTTTAAAAATTAAACTTAGTAAATTAATTATCCAATTTTTTTTCTCTAACCCAGCATTTCCTGAATTTTGTATTGATAGATTATTGCCGATATAATTAGATGGGAATTGTTCGAGCGTATCTTTTGGGCTGGCATTTGAATAGTTTTCTAAGACCGCCTTTGCTACATCACCATCTTCATACCCGATATACTGACCTGCATATTTGCCATTTTTAGCTAAGAATAGAATCGCACTGCCAACTTTGATAAAATCTTTATACTGTGGCTCATTCCATTTTATGCGACAAATTTTGCAACTACCATATCTATAACCATATTGAAATTTGATAAATTGATTTTTGTATTGATCGTGAACGATAAACCATTCATTCCTTTTACCGGCTACAACCAGAACTCTATGCCCGTATGGCCTAGTACCAGCATCTAAAGATTTCTGCATTCCCTCTTCTGCTTTTATAAATTCACCCTCTCTAATATAAGGAACTTTGACACTTACCCAAACAGGGGAATATTGCAAACCATCCATTATCTGATCAGGAGTTGAATATAGTTTATATCTATTATAAAGAGCAGTAGGTAAATACTTTGTCTGTATTTCAACTAGAGGTTTAAACTTTTTACCATAATCAGCTACATCAGCAGGCATAACACCATAATACTCATCACGAGTCATATCATCCGGGAATGGCCACATATCCTCTGGGCAAAAGTAATTATCTCGAATATAATCATCAACTGCACGAACAGTATTGCCAGCATTAGGATTAGTACCGCTTCCCTTTGCTGTACGTCTATCAGAGCCATTAGGATTGCCATTTTTATCAAGCATTTTAAGCTTGTTTAGAAAAGAAGCAAAACTAACACTTTTACTCATTAAATATTTCATTGGATATTGAACCCATTTATTGCCAGAGAATGATACACAAGCGTTTGTATCTCGTTTGTTTTTTCTTTGCAATTCTTCACTAATAGGAAATTGTCGCCAATCAATAACTCCTTCTTTATTTTCAGTTAAAATTTTATCCCAGACTTCTCCAGCTAAGTTTTCAGAACCAAGAACATGATCAGCTTCTCTTGGTTCTTCATCAATTAGACCTAAGTTTTCATAGTCCATATATTTTATTTTAAATACATTTATTATTCTCTAATTTATTATTTACTATCTCAATATGTTCCCAATCAATCAATTCTTCTCCACCCCAGCAACCTTCTTTAAAAGATATATCTATCCATTCGTCTAAAGCATTTAATTGTTCATTAGCATCTGTAAAATCAGCCACAGGAGAACCACCTAATAACTTAGGGTTCTTTTTTTGTTTCTCAACAGCTATCATCTTTTTTATATCAGATATTCTTTCAATTTTCTTTGCTTCGTATTGTACTTTTGATAAAACTTTACCTTTAACTTTATAAACTTTTACTATAATTTCTTTCTCTACTACTTTATCAGCCCCTAGATTAGCATTGTTAGTCCAGAGTTGGTAAGTAATAAACCCTAAAGAGCCAAAGATTACAAAGCCTATGATTATTATCACTCCTATTGTTACATACTTATTACCTTCTAAGTTTTGCATAATTTTTTAATTATTTTAAAAATGAGGGAGATTTTAAATGGCTCTCCCATACCATAGAAATCTGATCACCTCCAGTCTCTACCACAAATCTCTTTGAGGTTTTGAGCTGACATCTTGTAGTTATCACCTTTCCTGCCACATAAGTGGCATTTGTAGTGCATTTCAACAATGCCCTCTGAAAATTCCCTGTACCACACATACCAAAGTGTTAAAGTATTGCACTTTGCACATCTGATTATCTGGTGGTATTTCGTTTTCTGAAATGGTTTAACCATTGTTTCTCTCCTTTCCTTTCTTTAGCTTCTCGCCTTATATCTATTACAGTGCAGATTATAAACCACACTACTACAACCCCTACTAATACAAATGACACTACATATCCCATTGTTCCTCCTATGGTATACTGTATACTATTAATTGTATACTATTAATAAAACTTAATAAATATTGATAATCCCACCATAAACACAGAACCACCACCAATAATATACCATCTCCAATTTTCTAGCTTAGCAATTCTTTCTCTGTTCTTTTTAATTCCGTGATTAGCTTCGTCTTGTCTTTTGTGAACACCATTAAAGCCATCATCAATTTTAATCTCAACTCGCTTAATTATCTCTGTTAGTGTTTGATTTGTAAGTTCTTCACTCATATTAGTTCTTTAATTACTGGCTTAATAGCTACATATTTAGCTTTAGCAAACAAACTAAGATGTTCTTTCAGTTCTTTCTTATCTTTTTTCTTTTCATCTTTATATTCTTTGCCGTCGCTAAACTTTATTTGTTTTCTGTCTTTACCAATAATATCTTTGAATGGGTCTTTTGTGGTATATAGTGGTGTAGCGGTGAAAGGTAACTTAAATTCCACTCCAGCATCTAGTAATTCTTTTAATACTTGCTCCGATGTTTTCCCTTTAGTTGTAAATCCTTTTATTTTCATATTATAATCTATAAGTATTAATAGGTGTTAATTTTACTTGATTAGCACTAGGAGTTCCTGTTTCATTTAAGCGTTGTCTTTCACGACAATACAAGTGTCTAAATGGCCGTGCGAGAACATTCTCTCCACCAAGCACCATCAAATACTAATTGCAATGTATCTCCAGCAGTTGCAGAGAAATTACCAGCACCTGATAATTGAAATCCAAAGTAACTACTTCCAGCAGCAGTATTATGAGTAACCTGTACACTTCCATCAAATTGTAAAATAATAACAGAACCAGCTTGCCAGCCTGTGCCAAGTATTCTTTGCATTTCAGTTGTTCCTGTAATATCAAAATAGTTACCATCAGTTCCAAGCGTTATATCATTAGCACTTGCCACATCTCCACCCTTATCTCCTTGCAATCTACCACTTAATGTAACTCCTACTGCACTTACACTTCCTGCAAAAGTAGCAGAAGCATCAGCTCCATCAAGAGTCAATACTGTTGCTAAAGTTTGTATATTATCACCTGCTGCAGCTACAGGAGCTACTTGGAATATAATTTGTCCAGGGTCGCCAGTTCCAGTACCTAAGCCTGATGCTATTGTCATATCTGCACCAGCTATATTGCCAGCACCGCCCGTTTTCACATTAGGAGCTCTAAAAGTATTTCCTGTTAAGGCAGTTAGGGCTTCATCACCGCTTCCTAATATCATTTCACCAGCACTAGTAACAGTCCATAAGTATGAGGCATCTGTAACATTAAATAATGAGAACTTTCCTGGACCAGTATCACTGGTTGCACCTGTGCTAAATAATGTGTAACTCTTACCACCTATACTTGTGTTTACTAGACTCCAACCAGTTCCAACATTGCCAGATGAGGATATTCTTGAATCTGCTAATCCTGTCCCAGCGACCCCTCCAAGAGCCATGAAGGCTCCGTTAATGCTTAACGCCCCTGACCCTAAATCAATATAACCATTAGTTCCATCGTGTGTTAAGCTCATCCATTCATCGTTAGCTGTGTCTGGGTCTTTAACTGAGTGAATAAATAAAGTTGGGTTTGCCTGTCCTGAATGGTCGTGGTCTTTTGTAACATTTACATTATCCGTAAGAATTACAGTCCTACTTGTTGAGTCTAAAAAGAACAACAAGGAATCAACTGTCTGCGGAGTTGAAAACTTAAAGCCAACATCTGAATTACTGCTTAAAGCAAAACTTCTATTACTAGCTTGGATTGTGTTCTCATTTAAATAAGTTGCTACGTTACTTTGAACACCATACTGATTGAGTGTGAAATGGCTAGCCCAAGCCCCCGCGTTCGTCCTTGTTTGGAAAACCATGGTTCCGATGGCGTTTGTCGTGTGCGTACCAGCAGCCATATAAATCTGACCGTCGGTATATTGGCTTGCCGCAACTGCGTTCGATTTCCAACCACTTCCCCTCATATAGAGAGATGGCGAATACTGATTTGTCCCGACCGTTGCAGCAGTTGAATTTACTAATGATAAGGATGAGGTTGGTGTAACTCCTAAAGCTGGATTAGTTATAACTAATCCACCTATGGCTCCATCTATAGTCAAAACATTGGCGGAGTGAGTTAATATTACATCACTGCTATCCCAATCTATTATTGCTCCACTAGGTAATGATAAATTTGAGCCAAGTGTTACTGCTCCATCTATAAATCCAACTCCTTGCACTTCAAAATCTCCTGTTACTAATAAATCATCCTCGCTATTTAATGAATGTCCAGTAGTTCCCGCATCACCTATTCTTACTGGCAATATTGATGTTGAACCATATATTGAGTCAACATGTAAAATATCATTTGTGGTCATGTCTAAATCAGCCGATGCAGTGATCAATGGAACCGTGGTATTTATCGCGAATACATCACCCAGGTCGCCATCTTTTCTTACCAAAAACGCTTCTACATTATCAGTATCTATTATCATTTGTCCGCCGTCTACTGTAAAAGTATTTGCTGATAATCCTTGGAATTGCACTGTTTCTTCAACAATTAAATTGCCGGCTATCGTTAGATTGCCGTAAATTGTCCCACCACCTGATAATCCTTCCAAAAATGAATAATAATCTGCTGTCATGCTTGTCGCAGTATCTTTTTTCTTACCACGTCCACGTCCAGTTATATAATTTACCCAATAATCACCGTTGCTCATGTCTGCATCTGCGGTGGACGAACTTACTTCATTATCAAAAGTAGTAGATGTCAAAGCTAAGCTTGAATCTCCGTTGCCACCGATCCAACTATTGTTTGAGTCTAAAATTGGTTTGCGCGTTATATAAAAATCAACCATTGTTCCGGCTACGCCTGCAGGAACGGCCACACTCTCGCTTGCTGTTTGATGAGGGGTTAGACCTGTTATTGGAATTACTAATTGGCCTGCCCTAGAATGGAAATCTGTCATAAAAATTTAATTAAGATGTAAAAATTGAATAATCAGCGGTCATTGATGTGCCTGTGTCTTTCTTTTTTCCTCTACTTTTACCGGTTATATAATCTACCCAGTAATCTCCATTTGACATATCTTCATCGTCTGTTCCATACGAAACTTCATTATCAAATGTGGTACTTGTTAAAGCTATGCTGGTATCTCCTGATCCTCCCATGTATGATTTATTAGAATCAGCTATTGGATGTTTTCCAAAATAAAAATTTTTAACTGTTCCTGCAATTCCCGTTGGAATAGTTATTGATTCTCCTGTTATATCTAACGGAGTATATGATCCGGCAATTATTACCGTTTTATATGCTTTTGGGTTACCCATATATATAATTATTATCTAAAAAAATTTTAAGTAGTTTGCCTTGGAGTTCAACAGCATATCCTTTTCTGTAAATAACACCTTTGTACTTCACGCTCGTTATCATCCTATATTCGTGCTTTTGATGATTGACTACTCTCTTAATGGTGCCTAATTCGTTGATATTCTGCGTTTTGCGAGGTTTTTTAGTCATAGAGGTTAAATTATCCTATCAAGCCCCCGCGAAGGGGCTTTAACGACAATTTATTGTTTATGCTTCGTTAGAAGTGCTATAAACATTAATCCATCCATCAGTTCCATCGTCAGTTTTTACTTTGATCCTAGCTTTCCAAGTTGTTGCTGCCGAACCACTATCAGAAGTGATAGTAGTATTAGCACCAGAAGCTCCATCTAAATCAATCATATATACTGGTGCTGCTGTATCTGTAACTTGAATCAAGGCGTTACTCACACAGTCATTAAATACGATTCCGTTATCCCAATCATTTTTACCTGTTTCTTTTCTAATCATTAAACCAGATAAATCACCATTGAGAGTTCCACCAGAATCGATAAGACTTGTAATCACTGCACCGGCTAAATTTACGCCAGCATCAAGTGTCAAACCAGAACTTGTTTCAACTCCGATATTACATGCTGTATTAAACGCACCGGAACTACTTAATACTACAGTTCCTGATTGTTCAAAGTAGCCAAATAAACCTGCATGTACACCCGCGGCTAAATTAGCCTTTACTCTCATTTGTCCTTGAGTAGCATATAATGAAACGTTGGCTGTTTGAGCAAGGTTTACTAAGAATCTATTTCTAAATCCATAAGCAACTGCTCCACCAGTAAGAGCTGCACCTGCGGCTGCTAATTCTGGGAATACTGCCATTGCTATCAAATTAGTATCATCTAATGCTAGACCTACTGCATCACCTTCTGCTGCAATATTAAAATTATCACCAGCAACTATACTATCCATTGTAAATTTGCCAGTCACTACTGTTGGGCTGTCTAGGTTGATCAATCCGGCACCCTCTGGGTCAATTGTAATTGCCCCGGCGGCTCCGTCTGTAATTGTAATACTACCTGTGGTTGCATTACCTGTTGCAAGAACAACATCGTTATCTCCCAAAGAGGTAAATTCACCTTGTCCACTTCCATCACCTGCCATCAAATGACCGTATGAGCCATCATGCGACCACCCGCCAGCAACGCCTAGTGAACCAGTACCATTTAATGCTTTAAATCTACCTTGGCCCCATTCTGCATCATTAGTGACATCAGTTATAATTCCAGCAATTTGTGCATATTCTACCAAATCAACTGGAGTATCATCGTTGTTTCCAACAAATTTAATATAACCAATTTCATCATTAGCAGCTGCGCTTGCAGATACTTGTGTAAGTGTGATTGCTGCACCCTCTACACCATCATCTTCACAAGTTACGCCAATTGAACCAGATGCACCATTAACTGTGAATTGTGCGTTTGTTGGATATGCACCACTACCATCTTGTAGTGATACTGCTAACCCGCCAACTTCGGCCCCATTTGCTGGGTCCACAATTCCAAATTCAATTTTACCATAATCGACAATATCTTGAGGTGTATTATCATTTTGTCCTCTACCAATTAAAGCCCCAATAACATCAAGTGCGGCTGGGGTAGTTGATACATGATCCAAAATAAATGAAGCTCCTGTGGCTGTATCGTTTGTTGCTCTTACAATCTTTCCAGAAGCAAGAACGCCTACTGTGGTCACACCTGCATTTGTCATTGTAATTTCTCCACTCATGACAGCGAAGTTTGTTGTGCCAGCACCTGTACCGATCATTATTTCGGTATCTACTATGTTGGTAACTGTGGCAGTTTCAAGATCAAGAGCTGCGACAGTTGTGGCACCATCATTTGCCATTGTTACATCGCTACTCAATGCGACTGATGTTAAAGTGGTTGCGTTTCCTACCAATACTTTAGTATCACCGGAAGCATCAAATGCTGCGGCTTTACTAGAAGCATTACCTACTAATACACTACCCTCGGCCAAAGCGATTTCGGTTGGAGTAATTGTGTCTAGTGCTTCAAAAGATGAAGCGGCGGTTGTACCAATATTTCTATAAAAACCTTCCGTGCCTGCGCCTGCGTCAGTTTTAATAAAAATACACCCTTTCGAGAAACCTGCTTCTGTACCCGGTACACTTGTACCTGTGGCACGCAAAACATTATCAGAACTATCTTTTTCAATGACAGTTACTGCGGTTGTATCGGGTGTTTCTGAATTGCCAATTGGTTGAAAAACCATGGCAGTTTCTCTTGATCTATATTTTCTATATCCCATATGTTTTTTAACTAAAGGGGATTTTGTTTTGCCCTACGGGCCGGCAGATTCCCCGCTAACTGCTACTTTTAGATATTTTTTACTACGCTACTGCGTTTTCTAAGAAATAGCATAGATTTACATCAAACATATTCTGGTCATAGCTATAACTTTGTCTTATAACGTCAGATTTCTTTGGTTCTTCTCTATATGTATCAACTTTACGAGGTAAATCATAAAGAGTTAATCCAAAGGTTGCGCGCATAAGAGTTGGGCGAGGTGTTTTATACAATAACCAAGCATGTTTTCCCCAAACATCAGCCAGACTATCTGATTGTCCTTCATCAGATGAATTATATACTGCATCAGCAATATGTACTTCTTCTAATTTGAAATGCTTTTTTAAGAAAGTCACAAATGCTTCTTCTCCTAATTGACCACCATTTGTATATTTCAATTGTTCACGGATATCTGGATGATCAACCAATTTGATATAAGTTGCATAACTTAACACCATTATGTTTGGTTTTTGCGCTGTCGCTGTTCTAACTGCATTGATACCTGTTCTGATATCTCCCAATGGATCTGAATTTACATAGTCACTCCATTGTGATGTACCTGACAAAGTTGTGTAATTTGTCATGACACTATTATCGGACATAGTAGTTGCTAATGCACGTTCTTGATTGATCCAAATTGTATCCATCAAAAATTCTACAGCATCTCTCTTTGGATCGTACGGATCGTCGGTGTTATTTGCCATTTCATCTGGCACCAATTTTTCCAATGATCTTTCACGACAAATATAATCGCCTTGAGATACGCTATAGTCAATACTCATAGCACGTGTACCCGGAGCACGATAAATTTGGTCTGTGTAAGTACGCAAGTTTTCTTTTCCGTACTGTGCGTATTTACCTGTTTTTTCTTTGACTTTTAAAGTTGGTAAGATTTTCTCACAGATATAATTTTCATTCCTATACATTTGTGAAAATTGTGACAATATCTTATCTACTTTTGCGTCACCAATATTAGGTTTCATAAAAGTTTATTTACTGAATTAAACTATTTTGTCTACGTTTTGTGTCTATGGTGTGTCTACTTCACCAAACATTAATAGTACAGCAAGCAAATCTCCACTATCTCCACTACCCAATGCTTTTGCCATAAATTCTTGTCCAGCTGTTGCGACTACTGCTAGGCCACTTGCGTCTGGTGTAATATAATCACCAAATGCAACTGTTGCGGCTGCTTTTACCTTTGTAATACCTTGTACACGTACTTGTGCTGTTGCTTCATTTGTTGATCCATCAGGAATATTTTGTAATACACCTAAAGAAGAATCAGCGGCACCAGAAAGTACAACCTCTTCACTTGAGTCATGTTTGACAATATAATACTGGCTTGAACTCAAGTCAGTGGCAGTAGGACGGCTCAAATCTATTTTGCCTTCCTCTGTTATTAGAGTTATATCTGACATATTTTTATCTGTAGTTATGAATTAGAAAGGAACTATTTTTTAGCCAATTCCTTGCTGGCTTTCTTTTGAGCATCTACAATAGACAATGTTTTGTCTGCTTCCATCAACTCTTTTGTTTTATTTACAATTTTTTCTTGTAAATCTTCACCTTCTATTTTTGACTCAACTTTTGTTGAACCCATCTCACTTAAATCTACGGTTTTAACAGCAGACATAATTTCTGTAAAATTATTCCTTTGTTTCTCATCAAGACTTAACATGAAATCTACGATTGATTCTTGTTTTTCTTTTACAACGCCAGTCAAATGATTTTCTGACAACACTATTGTTTCAGATACTAAATCATTTAATTCCTTGCGTTCTATTTTTTCCTTTAGAGTAGCAATTTCTTTATTGCTTTCTCCAAGTTTTTCCTCCAAAGTTTCAGCAGTCTTAGCTTTTTCAGCTAATTCTTTTGTTTTAGCTTCTTCGGCTTTTTTTTCTTCTTCAGTTTTTTCCTCGACTTTTGGAGCTTCTTCTGGCTTAGCATCTACTTCAGCTACGTCAGCTTTAACTTCCTCTGTTTTTTCTTCCTCTGGTACTTCCTCTAGATACTCTTTTAAAAGAGTCTTTTCTTCTTTTGAAACAACTTCTTTTGTTTTCAAAAGGTTTAGATATTTCTCAAACATACATTTTTTTTTGTTATGTTTATTAATTAAATTATTTAATTCTTCCGACAAGGCCAGAGGGGTCTGGGCTTTTAACGCCGGAGTGTTTGTTAGTGCTATTCCTATAAAAACATTTTTTATTATATCTCCTGTTTTATGGTGTGGCCATTCCATTGCTAGTTCAGCTGATACAAACTTAAAAATCTTTTTTGATATTGCTTCTTGACCAAGTTCTGTCCATTCTACTGTGGCCATTAATTTACGACCTTTTATAAATAAATTTTTAACCCATCCCATTGCTTCGCTTCCTCTCATATGTTCTTTATTTACTTGTATTTCAGTTCCGTAAACATTGTCCTCATAATTCTTGACGTAATCTCTGAGCATTGACATTTCTATTTTCCAACCTCTATCTCTTAATACGCCAGTTCTTAAAACTTCAACATCAGATGTTTTACCATCTTCTTTTAATTCTATCGTGCTTAAATAATGTAGTATATTTTTATCCATATTTTTTATAATTAAAAAAGTCGGGTTTATCCGACTTTCTTAGAAGTTCTTTATTTATATCCTCTCACCCTATGTCAAAACATAAGGTGCTTTAAGCATTTTTCTTTGTCCACAGCAGTAAACAAAGAGTGAGAGGATATAATTAAATTGTTTTTTACTCTATGTATCCTAATTTCAATAATTGTTTTGCATTTACCTCTCTAATGTCATATCTCTTTTTTGCAAAATACATTTCTCCATTATGTTTTACATTTCTTAATGCTTTGTATTTTCCTTTTGTTTTTGGAGTTGGTGGTTCTTCATTGATCACAGCTATTGTTGGCGACTCTACATTCTCTTTGCCCTCTCCACCTTCTTCTGTGGTTTTATTTTCACTTTCACCTACTATTGGGTCCTCACTGTGAATAGCCCAAAGTTCTGACAATTTTGGAAGTCCGGCTGCGTGGTGAAATTCTACCCCACGCTTTGTTAATTCTTCCTTTAATTGTTCTATTGTTAATTCTTCTGGCATAAATTAAGTTTTAGGTTTATTAACTGTAATACTATTATAACACATTTTTTTTTGAAAATCAAACTTATCCACAACCCTACAATTCCCGTGGTCACAAAAAATAGCATTTATCATTCCACACTTACTGTTCCTACACTTAATTTCAACGAGACCTTTTTCCATTTCGTAGTATAAAAGTGTTTTTTTACATTTAACACACAAACATTTTACAAGCATGTACTTAATGTTATTTATTTAATCTTTTTGCTATTTCTACCTGAGCACTCTTTGACTCTTTTGTGTTAGTTGGTCTTTTGATTTGTTTAAAACCATTTATCCTCGGACTTCCTCCTATCTTATTAAATTGACTTTCAATACTCTTTGGAATTGGATTTGCTTTTGGTTGTTCTTCACTTTTAAATACTGGTATCCAAACTCCTCTACAAAAACTATGCACTAAATCAAGATTTCTCATTGGATCAGTTGGCCCTATTATTCTTCTATCTAATGAAAGACACATATTACATGTTTTTCCATCCAACACTTCACTTCTTTGAAATTTAGATATTAAGTTGATGCTATTTTCAAACACCATACTTCTTCCTCGGTTAATATTTTGCCCCACAACGATTCCTGACGTGCTTGCTATCATCTTACTCGCCCTATCTTTTAAATCCTTTTTAAGGGCTGATTTTATGGCCACAGTGGTCGCTCCTACTATGATGCCATTCTTCACTATGTCGCGCCCTGTCTTTTGTATTTCCTGTACGTAAGTTTCAGAATATTCTTGACTTTCAAAATTCTTTAATGCTTCTTGTTCTTGTGGAGTGGCTACTGGTTTTACTCCCATCTCTTTTGTAGCTGTCTTTTTTCCTACCTCATAACTTTGAGCAATTGATTTATTAATTGCTTTTCTATAAGCAACTAATCCACCAAACATAAGAGTGCTTAAACCTGCTATATTTTTTTCCTCTGCTTTTTTTCCTGCACTTTCTACGTACTTATCTATTTCTATATTTGTCACATCAATCATTTCTTTTTCCAACTGAACTTCTATTTTATTAAAACTCTCATTCAAAAATTCAAAGTCTACTTTTTCTTCGTAGATAGTAAATTCACGAGTTGGGTTATATGATTGTTCTGTTAACAATTTATGTTCGCGAATATACTCCTCATTCTTTTTTAGATTTTTTTTTTCATCAACTTTAGGTTTTACTAGTTGATTTGGATTGACCATTGGCATTGGTGGATTTTTCTTTAGCTCCCTGTCAATCTCTTTATCTTCTTCATATTCTTTTTCCAAAATTTCCATATCCTCATCATCTATTTCTGGTAAATCAAAAGTTTGACGTGTCCATTGTTTTATTTTCGGGTCCTTGTCAATCAATCCCGAATCAGTCAACGACTTCATCACGTCACTCATTTCCTTAAAGTCTATATCTCCTAGTGGATTATGTCGCAACCTTACCTTTGGTGCGTTATCTCCAAAATTAAATTTAACTAAATCTTGCAATACTTGTTTTTCAATTTGTGCTTCTAAATATTTTATTTTCTCCTCTACGTTTTTCAAGAAAAATGATGACTGGTCTTTGCTCAATGCAAAGCTTCCTACTTCTGAACTTCCTAGACCCAAAAACATAGCCAACACACTCAAAAGTATTTGACGATTATGATGTTCTACTGATTTGTCTATTGCATCACCTTGTGGATTCCCACTTGGGGTTACTAATTCAAATTCACCATCTTCTTTTTTCCACGGGAATATTAAATAACCTTTTTCGTTGGTCCTGATATTGGCCAACATATCTTCTGTCTTATTTTTTTCAGCAGTGCCATATCCTTCTGGTAAATAAAGTGTCGGGATACCCATGCCATTCTTCTCGGCTGATATTCCTTGTATTTTGTAAAGTGTATTTTTGTAATAATAATGTTTGTAGGCGGCTCTCAAAATACTTCTACCAGTTACATCGTCACCCTCTTTGTCATTTGTTAAAATCAAAAGTTTTCTGGCTGGTATTTCTGCATTGCTTTTTGGTGCGCTTGGATCATCTGTTAATATCCATTGTTTTATTCCGAATTGTTTTTGTCCGTTGACATCTATCTGCCAATTTTGAATTGAACGAGGGATGCGCGGTGATAAATCTCTTAACATCACTTGCCCTTTTTCTATTTTAAAAATCTTTTCAAAAACATAATGTCCATATGGTAAAAATAACATTGACTCACGCACAAAATCTTTCCAACTTCTTTCCATGCCCTCGAATAAATTATTTTCTAAAAATTCAACTATCTTTTCATCTTCACATTCAATATACCAGTTGGTTGCCAAAATTGGAGCGTTGATTGCTCGGAGCACGCCGTCAACGACACCGTCTGTTCTCATTTGATCTACTAAATCAATTCTAGATTCGTCACGCCATTCAGAATTTTGTTCATCAAAAAAATAACCTGAGTATCTTTGAGTGCCACTGTCACCAAAAATTGTACCCATTTGTTTTAAAGTCAAATCTTCCACTGGATATGGTGCGTTTTGACCTTGAATGTCTTTTTCATTTTCAAGAGGCATATATTAAAATTTCTTTTTAAATAAATTACCGGCAATCGTGGTTGCCCTATCTTTATTATACACTACTTCGTCATTTTGTTCAAAACTTATATTTGTGTATGACAATTCCAAGGCCCCCATCAAGCTATCTGCTCGATCATCATGCTCTAAAACTTCTAACCCTAAAAATAAAATCTGATCACGTGTCTTTCTCATTTCTGGCCTTAGGTGAACCTCTCCTCTTTCGAACATCGGCTCGAGTGCTTGGAGCCTTCCCAACTTATCTGATCCAAATTTATCTTTAATTGCTTTTGGTCGAGTTCCTTTGATTGGAATATTTTTGTCAAAACCGTATAGTTTATTTCCATGGATTATCGCTCTACCTTTTAAACCCAAATCTAATTCTCCTGACTTCCAACTCATTATATTCTGGAATACTGCTGTTTGGTTCAATACTTTTTCCACGCCTACTACACGCGCTTCTGGATGTTCAATCCATGTCTTGATTACTTCCTTGGCTTGTTCTGTCTGACTACATCTGCCGGATTTTTGCACAATCGCATATCTGTGACGATCTTTTCTGGCCCATTGTAAAACTGTTATGCACCATTCATCAGATGTGGCGCTCTCGCCTGCTTGTGGATCCATAAAAATAACTTTTTCGTAATTTTTCATGACCGGTAGTTCTGTAAAGTTATTGTCATCTATCCATGCTGGCTTGAAATTGGCCAGTTCATCATTCGTTGGTTCATTCATGTATTCCTGTGCGAATGATCTAGTTCCCGAGTCCTCTCGTATCTGATTTAACTTTTCCATGCTAAAATAATTTGGCCAGATACTTTCTTTATCCTCTATTGCTTTTCTGAATATTCCACCAAACTTCTTATAAAATTGTAGTATCTCTGCTTCTTGGTGCAAGACTGTGCCTATGAGCTTAATTTTGCCCTTTTGAGCGTCTAAACTGTTGAATATGACATTATATAGCCATTCGTGTAATTTCTGTCGCCTTTCGGCTTTTCTGACTTCTTCATCATCTTCAATATCATCGCACACAATTTTAGTTGGCCTTTGGTTTTTAATATTTACACCACGACCCTTGCCCGCCCCCCTAGCGACCGCATTGATTCCATTTATGGTTTCAAAATGCTTGTTGGTCCACTTCCTGTCTTTCTTACTCTCCGGTGGCACTAAATCGCCAAAAACAGCCCTTAGCAGGTCATTGTTCTCCAACTCTGTCTTGATCCCCTCGAAATGGAAGCCTGCGTCTGTAAGGGTATTTCCTATGTATAGGATTACTGGCTCTGTTCCGTAGACTATGTCGTGGATTGTATCAATCTTGATCCACGTCGATTTAGCATGCCCGCGTGGAAATATTATACCACTATGTCCGGGTTTGTTTATTTCATTTAACAAAGCCAAATGACACTCGGGGACGTCCTCGGTGCCTTTTATAATATGTGGGAAGAAGTATCTGCCAAATATGTGCAAGTTCTTTTTGTATTTCAGTGTGTGATGTATCCATTGTGCCTGCTCTTGTTTTGGTACTGTTTTTAAATCTTCTCGCCATTTGTTGTATGGGATGTGGATTGACATTTTATGTTCTTAAATATGTGGGCTAGCACATCTACTGTCCAGCCGTTTCCTAGTGCTTTGTATTGTTGAGAGTCACTAATTCCATCAGTAAAAAAATCATCCATAGTCTGTAAACGACAGCACTCAACAGGGGTTAGTTTTCTTATTCTATAATATTCATTATCTATCTCTATTAAAACATAATTATCTTTTTGAACTGTTGTAATTGTATTTGTCTTTCCGTCAAATCGTGTTTCAAATCTCTGTTCTGTTTTTGCACCTTTGACATCTTTTCTTTTTCCATCAACAATATTTCTACCTCTTTGTGCTACTAAATATAATCCAGTTTTTGCCCCTCTGCCACCTCCCATTGCTGACAATGTAGTTGACTTTGCATTTACATAATAAACTCTTTCGCCCTGCCCTCCGTTGCCTATATTTATCAATCTAACCGGTTCAGCATAGTAATTACCATTCCAACTCGCATACTGTCTTGCTAACATTGGCAAACTTTTATCTGGATTTATTGCTGTATATTTTTTTCTTAATCTTTCTGTGTTTATGACCCATTTTATCTCATTGATATTTTTAATATAATATTTTTCATCTACTTCTTCTTCTGGTAACAAAATATCTGATAAATAAATTTCTTTATCTTTTGGTTGTCCTATATTCGGTATGTTAGTCCAGTACAACCTTTTGCGTGACTGTGCTGATACGAGTGCCGAATTTATCATTATTGGTTTTACTCCCAACTGCTCGGAAATAATATCTTGATACTCTTTCTTCATTCTAACATTTTCAAGTAAAAAGTATTTTGGTTTTACTTCTTTTAAAATTCGTACAAATTCAAAGAAAAGTTTTGAACGTGGATCATCGAAGTTTAATTGTTTGCCTGCAAATGAAAATCCCTGACAAGGGCTACCACCCATTAATAAATCAATCTTTTCAAATTTTAAATCTGGTGTTTTTAATCCTCCACCTTTATATGAGGATACTTTAATATTTTTTATATCACCAAGTTGTATTGTATCCGGATAATTCTTTTGTGCGATATGAATAGCGTATTTATCTATCTCGCTTGCATAGTAATTGTCGACTTTGATTCCAGCACGTTCGAGTGCGACACGCCCACAGGATATTCCGTCAAATAATGATATTACATTAATCCTCATATTTTTTTGCACGTTTATCCGCTTCTTCGGAGAAGTTAATTGTTATTGTATTTACTGGTACTGTTTCCCCAAACTCTGATTTCATTTTCTTTTCTGCCCAGTACCTTGCACCAGATGTTTCATCTGCATCTTTTGCTAGTGTTTTTCTAGCTTTCAAATTGACTGTCTTTTTTAAAATTAGTTTTCGCTCCTGAAACTCTGGATTTTCTTGTTGGTAATTATATAATGTTGACATTCCTATTCCTGCATATAAACACGCTTCCTCATCAGTTCCACTTATTGAAAACACATCTTCCAGTTTTTGGATAGCTTCTTTTGTTAAAACAGTCGGTCGTCCACATTCACAATATCCATCTTTATTTTTAAAAGCGTTTCCCTTTGGTCTTTTTCTCTTATTGCATTTCTTACAATTAAGTGGTCTGCCATTCTTATTTCCTACTTTCTTTTTGACCTTTGTTGTTTGGTTCTTGACCATATGATTACACGTTCACTCTTTTTAATAAAATTTCCTTTGTCAGCTTCGGTCGCATGTCATTCCTTACTTTGTCCACATGCTTACATTTCTCTCTATATTCAAACCCCTTGCATGTACACGTCCATTCGTCCTGGTGGTTTGTCACCATATATCTTTTTCCTTTGGAGTTTATTTCCATTGTTATAGATATTAGTTTTTGCTTCATACTAAATTATTTCTTAAATTCAGCCGTGATATATCCCACTGTTATTGTATCGCCTTCAATAGGAGGGTTTTCTCTATCAAACAACACAACTGAATACCTGTCTTTAAAAAACAATATTTTAATTAAGATTTTAATATTCCTCCATGGATTATTTAATTTTTCCCTTATTGTTTTTTCTACTTTTAAATAAAATTTCATACTAAAATATTAAAGCTACCCCTATCATCACCCATCCAAGTGCTATATATTTACCAAACGCCATTGAAAATCCAAAGCCGTATCCTTTGATTGAAAAGATTGGTTCTACCATTATGATTGGCATTGGTATAAATAAACCTAGGATTGCTAAAATATGACTATATGGTTGTGGTACTACTTTAAAATACTTCTCTTGATGAATGTGAGGTGATGCTAATGGTGTTACAACTTTTTCTTTTGTTTCATTGTTCATAAAATATTTGTATAAAGTTAATTATAATACTTCACTTAAATTTGCCCCTGTTTTTTGTATTGCAACATGCGCTCGTTGTAGTCTTTTTTGTAAATCATCTGTTCTAGCGTTTGCCATGTTTTGCAATATTATCTTAATTGCTCCATGTTCTTCTTTTGATAATTCTCGACCTAATATATTTTGAATTACCGAATAAACTTCTGTGCGATATTTTCCTCCTGTTTTAATTTTGGGCATATTTTTTAACTAACGAATTATATTTTTTTAACTTTATCTCCGGTGTATTCTTCGTACCTAGCAATTATTGTGTCAACGTACTTTGGGTCCAACTCCATCATATAACATATTCTTCCTAACTTTTCGCATGCTATAAGCGTTGATCCCGATCCTCCAAATAAATCCAGCACTACCTCTGTCGCCTTGCTACTATTCTTTATGGCTTCTTCGCACAATGCTACTGGCTTCATTGTTGGATGCTCTACACTTTTGTTTGGTTTGTTATGTCGCCATATATCTGTTCTTTGGCGTTTCTTCATTATTTCTCCCTCAACCTTTCCTTTGATTCTTACCTTAAAACCTTGGAAGGTTATAATTGTGTGATCATCTTTGTATTCTGTTTTTAAATTCTGTATATCTTCCCATACATTTGAGCCGTTTCTTTCTGGTATGAAGTAGTGGTTTACTACTCCGCCCGCCCATCCGTAGAGTATTGGCTCGTATGTGTTTTGGTAGTCGGCTCTGGATAGTGTAAAGTTATTTTTTACCCACACTATGAAGCTTTGCCAGTGTCCTCCTGCTTCTTCCCATGATGATTTGAGCGTATCTAGTTCGCTACTGCTCATACATATGTAAACTCCGCCTGCTGTGTTTTCTACTATTCTTTTGTTTACTTCTAATAGAAAACTACGAAATTGCTCCTTTGTCATTTTGTCATTCATTATTCCTTGTCTTTCATTCTTCTCATGGGTTCCCATTCCTCCGGTGTAGTCTACATTGTACGGAGGATCTGTGAATGTCATCTGTGCTTTTACTCCCTCCATAAGTTTGCCGACATCCTCTTCTTTTGTACTATCCCCACATACCAACCTATGATCACCCAACTGGTAAATATCCCCTGCCTTGGCTATTGGGTTTGTTACCTCCGGAACATATTCATCTTTCGGCACTTTGTCAGCCAATAAATCTCCACTAAACCCTGTCAAATCAATATCAAAGCCACACAATGCTAATTCGTGCAGTTCATCGAGTACCAAATCCATCTCCCAGTCGCTCTCGTTTAGTTTATTATCTGCCAGACGATATGCCTTGGCCTGAACTTCGGTCAAGTCTACTTCCAAAACAGGCACAGAAGTCATTTTAAGGGCTTTGGCGGCATCATAGCGACCATGGCCGACTATTATTACGCCTTTTTATCTACTACAATTGGCTGATTGAATCCAAATTCACGGATACTGTTTGCCACTTGTTCTATTTGTTTTTTAGGATGTTTTTTTGCGTTTTTTATATATGGATATATTGTGTCGATTTTACGATCTGTCATATATTTTTATTAGAGCTGATGGTAGATTTCGAGTCTACTTGCTACTGCTTGGGTAGTTGCTTTACGATATAAGCTACATCAGCGTAAGGGCGGACCCCCGACCTTTTATTTGTTTATTTAAGTACCTGTTCTACTTCTTCTAGCATATCATCATCCTTTGGTTCAAATCCTACTTTATCACCCCATTCTTCAAAATATTTCTTACATACTTTTTTAGTTTCCTCGGTGATCTCAACGTTGTGTCTAATTTCATCCAACTCACTGAGTAATTTTTGTGTTTCTTTTAGACTCTCTTTTACTTCGTCTATTTGCCCTACCATTGCATCTATTCTTTTGTTGTATACTCCTTTTTCTTCCTTTTCTTCCTTGGCGTTTTCTTTCTTTAATTCTCCTGTTTTTTCTTTAACAAAAGCGTTGTGTTTGTCAGCGATTTCTTTCCATTTTTCTTGATATTCAGTTAAAATAGGTTCTACTGCTTTACTAAAATGTCGTCTTTGTGCGCTTTCTTTTCCGTTAAGACGACGAAGTGAAAACATCTCTTCCTTTGTCTTTGAATCAATTTCTTTAGTTCCATCGTGTTGCAGGCCATTTGATAGCATGCCGATACCTTTTATAGTGATCTCCATAATATTTTATGGTTAAAAATTAGTTATTTAGTTATTGTATTATACACTTTTTTAGCCGTTTGTGCAAACGCATAGTGGATAACATATTTATTTTAAATTTATTAGGTTTTACTTGTTTCATATATTATATTTAACTTTTAGTTTGTTTATTTAATAATCTTAATTTCTCTTCCAAGTTCTTTAGATATTTCTTTTACAGTCATTTC
>Ga0207997_1000507_pt1 | contig 19919 bp, 38 predicted proteins | sample AntAceMetag02UKN_FD_184777 | JGI IMG/M metagenome (GOLD analysis project Ga0207997, IMG submission 184777) | Saline lake microbial communities from Ace Lake, Antarctica - Antarctic Ace Lake Metagenome 02UKN (SPAdes) (version 2) | ecosystem: Environmental > Aquatic > Non-marine Saline and... | reverse complement strand
AGTAGCAATAATATTAATTGCTAATTTTACTTCATTTAATTTTATTGGTGCTGAAGATTTAAGTTCAACAGATAATAAAATAACTTATGAAAAGAATGATATGAAAGTTAATTTTAAAGATGAATATAATACTCCTTTAGGAACAATAGAATTAAAATCACATAGTTCAGTTACAGAAATAAAGAAAGTTGGTTTTGGACAAGAAGAAGTTGTAATGTATTATGATTTCACGAATTGGGTTTATACAAAAGACGGACTTGGAAAAGTTATTTTTACTGATATGAAAACAGGAAAAGAAATTGAAAAAGATTATAAATTTGTTATATGGAAAGAAGTAGAAATTAATGTTAATGATTATATAGAAGTTTGTAGTTTAAATAAAATAAATAATTCAGAAGAATGTGAAAGTGTTTTAAGTGGAACACATAAAGAAATGGAATATCAATGGGTTGATTACATTGGAAAAGATATTCCAGAAGGAAATTCACGAATTGGATTAAAGACTTATGTTGGAAAAGATGATTGGATAGACGGGATTTGGACTATTGCAGGAAAAGAAGTTAAGAAACATGCAAGTTGGGAAGAAGGAGAATATGATACTTTGTTTACTTGTTCAGAACACGGAACAGGGAATGCAGGACCTTCTGGAATTGTTATTCTTGGAGATTATGCTTATGTAGATAGTTATATTGGAGGAGTAACTTATAAATATTTTAAAAGTAATTTTACTTATACAGGGACTTCTTTTAGTTCTCCGGGTTATAATGCAGATATTGATACAGATGGAACTTATTTTTATTATGGAAGTGATACTGGGGAAGTTATTTCGATATATTGGATAAATGGAACTTTAAAAACTACTTTTTCTACTTCTGCACAAGGGACTCCGGGAAATCCAAATGGTGCAGCAACAGATGGAACTTCAATTTGGGTTATGAATTATCATACTTATATTGATAGATACAATATGGCAGGTGTTTATCAAGACCATTTTGCAACAGGATATGGAACGACAGGAATTGAACAAAATGGTACTTTTATTTGGATAACTGATAATACTGCTCACCAAATTAAAAAGTATTTTATGAATGGAACTTACCATTCTTATTGGACTTTAAATACAAGTAATGCTAAAGCATATGGTTTGGCTCTTGATGGTGATTATATCTATGTTTCTGACAAAGATGATGGAGTTTATAGATATTATGAAGGGGATGAACCAGCCCTAAAATTTAATATAACCGGTCTTTTGAGATATTCAAATGGTACTGGTGTAAGTGCAGGAAAGATTATTGCTACAAATGAAGATTTTACTAAAACAAATTATACTATAACAAGTAATGGAACTGGACATTGGGTTATTGAAAATGTTATAAATTCAACTTATGTAATCACTGGATATTCAACTAATGCTTCAGTGGATGGAGATGTGGAGGCTCATGTAGTAGTATGAAAAGATTATTATTAATTATTTGTTTTGGAATGTTCTTGACTTTTATTACAGGATATGATTATACAGCAGATTCTTATCAAAATGTAACATTGATTTTAGATGAAACAGAAAACTACGAAGCAGATTCTTATTTGAATGTTAGTTTAGTTTTGAATGAAAAAGCACCAGTTACTGATTCTTGTACTTACACATCAGGAACATGGGAAGTAGATTGTTCAGACTATTGTAATATTACAAGTGAAGTAGATTTAGCAGGAGAAGATATGACTATTATTGGAGATGGAGAATTTACAACAACAAAAGACATATCTAATTATGGTGAATTGTTTATCTCAGGTGGTTCTGGATTCTGTGATGTTACTTGTAATGGAGGTTGTTTTGTATGAAAAAACTATTATTATTCTTAATGTTAGGAATATTCTTTATTTCTTTAGCAAGTGCAGAAGGAAGCATTGGAACAGTAAAACAAAATGATTGTATTGATTTATACCAAATTTGTCCAAGTTGTTCTTATGTTAATTTAACAGCAGTAAAATATCCTAATGCTACAATTTCAACAATGGATTTAGAAATGACACAAGAGGGAAATAATTTTAATTATAATTTTTGTAATACAACAACATCAGGAGAACATTTTTATACAGTATGTGGTGATAAAGATGGAACAGAAGAATGTGAACAAATTGCTTTTGAGGTAACTTATTCTGGAAAGATTATGTCTTCTTCTAATGCAATCTTATATGTCCCAATATATTTATTATTAGGTTTTCTATTTGTTATAACTATCTATGGAATAAATGCATTACCAAATTCAAATGCAACTGATGAAGAAGGAACAATAATGAAAATAAGTTATTTGAAATATCTAAGGTCAGTATTATATTTTGTATTATGGATGTTTGTTGTAGCAGTATTTTATATTTCTTCTAATCTTGGATTTGCTTATCTTCCTGATACTTTAATTGCGAATTTCTTTTTAATGTTGTTAAAAATATCTTATGGATTAACGCTTCCAATAATCGTTGTATGGTTTGTCTATATCTTTGCACAGATAATTGACGATAAAAAAATTAAATCTCTATGGGAAAGAGGAATGTATTCCACAAACTTTTAATGGCAAAAGAAAAAAACTCAATACCAACAAGAATTCCGAAAAGTATGTTTGACGAATTAGATAGAGCATTAACAAAAAGATTTGAGAATAAGTTAATAAGTAGGAAAGACTTTAAAATGATTGAAGGAATGAGATTAGTTGGAAGAATGCCAGAATGGAAACTCGCACTTGAAAAATTAAAGAAAGTTCCAAAAAAGGAGAATGTAAGATGGTAACAATTTGTTTTAAATGTAAAAAAGAAATAGATACTACTAAAGAGTATTATGGTTTTTCAGATTTAGTAAATGGGGTTAGAATAAAAGAAAATTTTGCACATAAAAAATGTTGGGATGACTTTCTAACACAATTAACAACATTAGAAAATGCACAAAGTATGTTGGCTTCATTACAACCTGCTCTTACTAATATGGGGATACTACCATCAAAGGAGGTAATAATTGCATGAAAACTAAAGGACAAATTTCAATTATAATATATTTTGTATTGTTATTCTTAATTTTAATTATTGGTTTCATGGCTGCAATGATATTTGGTATTATTGATTATGCAAGTGATACTATAACCCCAATTATGTCTGATTTAGGAATTGGTGGCGAGACTGGTGCTAATTTATCTTATGTAGGAGAAGTTACATTTGGAACTTTATCAACAGTATTAGACAATGTTTCATGGCTAATTGGTATTGCTTATGTTGCAGCGTTAATATTTTCAATAATGTTTGCATTAGTTAGTTCAGATAATCCTAATCCATTTTTCATAGGACTTTATTTTGGGTTAATGTTATTGTTGATGTTAGGTTGTATAATAATGAGTAATGTTTATGAAGATATTTATACTGGCACAGATGAAATTGCATTAAGATTACAGGAGCAAACACTTCTTTCATATATGATGTTGCATTCTCCAGTAATTATGGTATTAATTTCAATGATAACTGGGATTTTCCTATTTACCAGACAAGATGGTCAAGGAGGGGGTTTTGATGTATAAAATGAACAAAAAAAACTCATATAAGCAACGCTCAGCGACGATAATGGTGTTAGTTGGACTAATGTTCATCTTTTTTATACCAGTAATTAGTGCTTATGAGTTTGATAACATAAAAGGTTATGATAAAGATTCTCAAACAGCAAAGATAACAAATGCTTTTGGATTAGGAGAAGATATTGCAGATATAACTTTGAATACTCCTCACGAATATATTGTGCCGATGGGTTATCAAAAGATTGCAGAAATAGAATTGGATAGTAAGCAATTAGAATATTTAAATGTTTTATCAAATATGAAGTTATTTGATATGAGGAATAATAATAAAGAATTTGAAAGACAAATTGATTATAAATATTTAACAACAAGACAGGTGGAATTTGAAAATCAAAAAGTAGTTTATGATGATAAAGGAGAAAATGCAAGTCATATTGAATATTTTACTGATTATTATGAAGAAGAATATTGGGAAGATTTTGATTTTAAGAATGTGAAGAAAGGAGTTTATACTATTGGCTTGTTTATGCAAATAAATGAATATGATAAAATTGAATGGATACCAACTCTTTATGGAGTAGAAATTAAAGAATGGGCAGTCGTCATTCAATCAAGTGGAACAATAACTTATCAAGATATAGGGGGATTAAATTATACTACATATACTTTTACCTCTAATGGAACTTTTAATGTTAGGAGAGGTTCTCTTAATATAAGTGTTTTAGTTGTTGCAGGAGGCGGGGGAGCAAGTGCAGGAGGCGGAGGCGCAGGTGGTATAATTTATGAGGTTGAATATGATGTAGAAGGAAATTATGATGTTGTTGTTGGACTTGGTGGTCCTGGAGGAGTTCATACAAATAATGGAACAAATGGGCAGAATAGTTTATTTGGAGAATTGGTTGCTATTGGTGGTGGTTCAGGGAGATATAATGAACCAGGAATTGATGGAGGAAGTGGTGGAGGCGCAGGGTATGGAGGAAGTGGTGTTTCAGGAGGAAGTTCATTAGGTGGACAAGGAAATAGTGGGGGTTATGGTTTAGTTGGTTCAGGAGATGATAAATGTGGTGGAGGAGGCGGAGGTGCAGGTGCTGTTGGACAAAATGGTCATACAAGCCCTACTTCTGGTGGAGATGGTGGTGCAGGATTTCAATATGATATTAATGGAACAAACACTTATTATGGTGGTGGTGGTGGTGGTGGGGGTTATACTGCAACAACGACATCCTATTCGTGGGGAGGAATAGGTGGCGGTGGAAATGGGTCAATGGGTGGAAGTGGCATTTCTGGTGCACCTGGTATTGATGGATTAGGTGGCGGAGGCGGAGGTAATACTGGTGGTAGTGGTTCAGGAGGAACAGGTGGAAAAGGAGTCGTAGTAGTTAGATATTTAACTTCTGATGTAGAAATTTTTCCTGTTGTAACATTAGAAACTCCAAATAACTTTACAAATTTTACAACAAATGAAGTTGGTTTTGAATGTTATGTTTATGATTATGTAAATGATTTAGCAAATTCAAGTTTTATTTTAGATGATGTTTATAATGAAACAATAAATAATCCAGTTAATGCAACTATACAAACATTTAACAAAACTTTAAGTGAAGGAATACATAATTGGACTTGTGAAGTATGCAGTAATATTTCTGCTTGTTTTACAGCAGGAATATTTTTATTAGATGTTAATACAACTCCTAATATTGCTTTTGGAATAGGAGTATATCCAGATTATTCAAACATAACTAATGACTTTTTTAATGTAAATGTTACTTTAACTGAAACATTTTTTAAGAATGTAACTTTTGATTTGTATTTAGCTAATGGAGTTTTAAATCAAACAGAAACTTTTACAGACGCAACAAGAAGTAGAAACTGGACAGACTTACCAGACGCTACTTATTCTTATAATGTAACTACTGCTACAACTACAAATCAATTTAACAATACAGCAACGAGGAATATAACTATTGATGCTACATCTCCAGCAGTTAATGTTTTTTATCCAACAGAAAATATAGAATATCAAGAACTAAATACTAATCTAAGTTTAAACTGGAGTGCTAATGATACAAATTTAGACACTTGCATTTACAATTATAATACAACAAACATGACAGCAACTTGTTCAGATAATCAAACAAATATGAACATAACAGATTATACTTACACTAATGTTTCTTTTTGGGTTAATGATACTTTTGGACATGTTACTTATACTTTTATAGAATGGAATTATAGATTATTTCTTGTTAGTGAAAGTTTTACAACACCAGTAACAGAAGGTTCTTCTAATGCCTTTACAATTAATCTACGAACTAATGGTTCTGATATTACTCTTGGAAATTTAAGTTATAATAATTTACAAAACTTTGGAACAATAACTAAAACTTCAACAGATAATTTTATAATATCAAAATCAATCGTAGCACCACCAGTAACAGAAGAAACTAATTATTCTTTCTTCTGGGAGATATCCCAAAATGGTCTTAGTTATGATTTTACACCACAAAACCAAACAGTAACTGATATTGGAATAGATAATTGTTCAGTAAATAAAATTGTTCTTTATAATTTTACAATTGTTGGAGAAGAATCACAATCTAAATTATCAGGAACAGATGCTAATACAACAGGTAAAATTAATCTTCAATTATATAATCTTTTAAGAACAGTTACATTAACAGATTATTCAAGTTTTTTTAATGAAACTAATCCATTTTATGTTTGTATAAATGCTTCATTATTAGCTGAAGAAAAATATGTTGTTGATGTTCAAATAGAATATGATGCTGGAATTTATGAAAAAGAATTATATCATATCCAAAATGCAACAATTAACAGCACAACAATAAATACAAATATAACTTTGTATGATTTATTAACAGCAAATTCACAGGTTTTCAAACTTTCAGCGAGAGATACTTCTTTCCTTGCACTTTCAGATGCAATAATAGAAATTCATAGAAAATATGTTGATGAAGGAACATTTAAGATAGTTGAAATACCAAAGACAGATGGAAAAGGAGAAACAACAGCACACTTAAAAACTAATGATGCAATTTATAATTTTATAATAAAGAAATTTGGTGTAACAATTTCAACATTTAATAATGTTCTTGCTGTATGTCAAACCCCATTAGTTTCTCCTTGTGTGATAGACTTTAATGCTATTTCAGCAGGAATAACTATTCCAGATTATGAAGAAGATGAAGATTTTAGTTATACTCTTGGTTATGATTCAGCAACAAAAATAGTTACAACTGAATTTATTATTCCAAGTGGAGAAGCAACAACTGTTTTTCTTAATGTTACAAGATATGATGCTCTTGGAACTGCTGTTTGCACAGATACTTTAACTTCAACTGCTGGAACTTTAAGTTGTGTTGTTCCTAATAGTTTTGGGAATGCTACTGTGATTGCTACACTAACAAAAGATGGTAGTTATGTTGCAAGTGGAACTATTAAATTAAATCAAGACCCTTCTGATATTTATGGAACAAGTTTAATCTTTTTAGGATTATTTGTTATGCTTACTTTAATTGGGGCGGCTATAAGTGATAATCCAGTTTATACTATTATCTTCTTTATGGTTGGCGTAATATTATTATTTGCTCTAAACTTAGTTGCAAACAATGGATTTATTGGTGGAACAGCAACAATATTATTCTTGATAGTTGCAATAATCCTTGTAATAATTAAAGGAGCAAGGAGGAACTAATGGGACAAATATCACTAACAATTTCATTAATAATGATAGGACTATTTGCAATAGCCATAATATCATTTGCAATTAATTTTGCAGATGATACTGGTGCAGCAGTTTCTATTTCAGATGACCCAGAATTAATGGAATTATATTCAGATAGTAATAGAGATATTTCTGATTTTAGTGATAAAGCAGAAGAATCTTATACTTCAATACTTGAAACAACTATTGAACCTGGAAGTGATTCTCCACCAAGTTCAAAACCTTTTGAAATTACAACATCAAGTGCTTCTGGGGCAGCTAAGAATATTTTAAAGGTTGGATACACAAAAATATTTGGTTCAGAAGGTGGATTTAATATATTTTTAACTGCATTTTTTAGTGTACTTACTCTTATGGGAATACTATATGTTATAAAAACTTGGAGGGGGAATCCAGACTAATGGCACTTTATGAATTTCCAAATGCAACTTCTGGGATGGATAATTTCTTAGTTGAAACAGCATCAGTAATTCCCTCTTTCATTCCATTACTTTTAGTATTTACTTTCTTTGTTGTTTTCTTATCTGGAATTGGTAAGCAAAAAGCAAGGACAGGAACAGCTGATTATGCTATGTGGGCAGTAATAGCTTCACTTTCTACATTTATGATAAATTTAATAATGTCTACAATAACTGGGCTTATAGATATAGTTACATTAGTTATTGTCGTCGTTATAACAATATTTTCAGGATTTTGGTTTTTTTTAGATAAAAAGCCAAGCGAGGTATAAAAATGAAAGGAGGAAAAAAATAAATATGAAAAAAAAATATGGAACAAAAGATGGAAGCCAGAAAGGAAGAAAATCTGGTGGAAGAGGAAGAAATAGAACAACTAAATGTAGACATCCAACTATAAAAGCAAAAAGGAGGTAAAATGATGAAAAGTAAACAATTAGATAAAGAAGCTAAAATTCTTTTTAAAAAAGATTTTAGAAAAAAGGCAACTGTTATAAAACCACAGAAGAAATTGAAGTTGTAACAAAATAATATATTTTAAATATATAATTACAAGGAGGTAAAAAAATATGACTTTTAAAAAAACAAGTAGTGGAAAAAATTATGGAGATTGGTATTCTAAAAAAGAAGATACTTCAATAGGTTTTATTAAAACTAAAAATAAAGGTTATCAATGTTCAATATATAAATGGAAAGAAAAACCAACTACAAAAAAATGTAGTAAAACACAATATTTTAAAACAAAACCAAAAGCAGTGGCTTTTATTAAAAAATATATAAAAAAATAATTTATAATAATTAAATTTTTAATTCTTCTATTAATTTTATAGATTATATCCTAAAATTTTCATTTAATATATTTCCTACTAATGATAGCCCAAAGAAATGTTAAAAAATTTTCATTATCATCTACATTATAATCTTTATAAATTCTGAATAATATAAAAATAAAAAACCAAAATAAACAAATGCCAATTATTAATAATAATGGAATAATCCAAGATTGAAAATTTGATATTGAGGTCATATTAAGTATAAAGAATATATGTTTATAAATGTTTCTACAACAACACAACATTTATAAAAGGTTAATTGTTCTAATTTAAATGTTAGATAAAAAAGAATATTATAGAAACTACTATAAGAATAATAAAGAAAAATACGCAGCTTATGTTAAAAAATATCAAGATTCTCCTAAAGGAAAAAAGAAATCTAAAGAATGGAGAGAAAATAATCTTGAAAAAAGGAATGAATGGTTAAGAAATTATGAAAAAGAGAGAAAAAAGAAAGACCCAACAATAATTATAAAAAAAATGTTTTTAGTTAGATTAAGAAGAATTGTTAAAAGATATTTAGAAACAGGAAAAATACAAAAGTTTACTATACCTCTATTATTTAGAAACTTTGATAAGAAAAAATTAACTGAACATGAAAGAATATTAATTGGTTTTGAAGGAATAGATTATGAAAAAATAATTGAATACCTTAAACCATTTCCAAAAGATTTTTTAGAAAATTATCAAATTGACCATATAATTCCATTAAGTAAATTTGACTTTAATAAAGCAGAAGATATTAAAGAATGTTTCAAACCAAAAAATCATCAAATATTGACTATAAAACAAAATCAAAGTAAAGGTTCTAAATTATTTTATAAATGTTAAATTAATTGTTACGAAGTATCATAAGATTAAAAAGGATAAATAACTATTTCTTAGTATGGAATTTAGTTTTGGCTTAGCCAAAATTCATTATACAGGTGAAAGGAGGTATAATAAAAATTATGGAAAGTGTTTTAAAATATAAGAAAGCCCAATCAGGTGGATTAATCACTGGTCTTGTTTTTGGTATAGCATCTTTAGTTATAGGTGTTGTAATCGCTCTTATAATCGTTTCCACTCTGGATAATGCTTCTCTTTTGACTGCTGGAAGTTCTGAAGCTCAAGCTGTAACTGATATGGCAGGAAACTTAACTTCGGGTATTGATGAGATTTCTGCTAAGATACCAACAGTTCTATTGATTGCTGCAATTGTGTTGATTCTAACAGTTCTTGCTGTATTGGTAGGTGTCTGGCAAAGGATGAGAATGGGTGGAGGAGGTATTTAATTTTTTATCTAATATAAAATGAAAACTTTAAAATATAAGAAAGCCCAATCAGGTGGATTAATCACTGGTCTTGTGTTCGGTATAGCATCTTTAGTTATAGGTGTTGTAATCGCTCTTATCATTGTTTCCACTTTGAATAACGCTTCTCTTTTGACTGCTGGAAGTCTTGCTGCTGGTGCTGTAGGTAATATGTCTTCAAACTTAACTTCAGGTATTAATGAAATTTCTGCTAAGATACCCACAGTTCTATTGATTGCTGCAATTGTGTTGATTCTAACAGTTCTTGCTGTATTGGTAGGCGTTTGGCAAAGGATGAGAATGGGTGGAGGAGGAATCTAAGACCCAACTTTATTTTTTCTTTTGGAGAACTTCGGTTCTCCTTTTTTTTTGTTTTGTATACTTGTTAAAACCGTATACTAAGGGGACACTAAGTAAACAAGTTTACCCTTCTAAAAAACATAACATTTAAATACCTTAATATATATAATAATGTTATGGTAAAGTTACAAGAGACCAAAGGTAGATATTTTATAACTTTTCCAAAGAATATTGTTAAAAATAAGGAGTGGATAAAAGGTGAAGATTTAATTATTGGTTTTAATCAAGATGGGGATATTGTAATAAAAGAGGTTAGAAAAAAATGAACATAAAAGAAAATAAAATGATAAGGTTTATTTTTGTAAATCAATTAATAGCAACTATATCTGTTTTAATTGTTTCTTTAATATTTTATGTTATTTTTAAGACATCTTTCTCATTCTCAATAATGTTAATAATTTTCTTTGGTATGTGGATTTATTTAATGTTAGCAGATATATACAAAAAATTATTAGAATTAAGAGAGGTTAAGAAATGAACATACCTGACTTCATCTTTACATATATGTTTGGGCTAATCGCAATGGCACTTCTAATGATAGCAGCTTGGTTAGTTGTAGACCATCAAAGGAGGACAAAGAAAAAATGAATGAACTAACTGATTTAATCAAGCAAAATGATTTAAAAGAACTATTTGAAACCCAAAGATTAGCAATAGTTTATGGAGAAACTAATCCAACTTATAAAACTTTATATGAAGAAAAGAAAAAAGAATATTGTTTAAAATATAATACTACTAAATTAATAAAAAATATTCAAAAGGAAGATATAGCTGAAAGGAGGTTAAAAAAAATATGAAAAAACAAAAGATAGACAAGAAAAAGTTAATGCTATTCGGAGTTTTAGGAATTTTAGTTTTAGGTTTAGGTAGTGCTGCTATTGTTACTTATTTAAGTAATTCAGTTACAGCTAATATTTCAATAGATAGTCCTATGATAGTTGGGTTTGATGATGGAGATGGGCTCCCAGACTATACTACTGCAACAATGAATCTTGTAGGACTGTATGGAGGAGACATAATTAATTATAAGTCTTGGTGTAAAAATCAAGCAGGGGTTACCATAAATTCATATCCTATAATGACACTTATTTCAGATAACGAATGGACAGGAGAAGAATTTACATCTGTGAAATTTGAGAATGCACAATATAATGATGAATCGGAAGATGGTTCATTATCTATTTTAAGTATGCTTTATGTAGTTAAAGATGATGGAACACTTAGTTTATTTAATATAGGAGATTGGAAAACAAGTGGAGTAACAGATAAAACTATATTGAAGTTAGTTTTTAATAATGGAATTCTTTTACCAGATGGTTATGAATATATCTCTGGAGCTGAAAGTTGGAATGAATTGACAGCAACGACTGCACAAGGGATTACACCTGGAGATTATAGTATTAAGTTATGTCAGTTAGATGATTTATTAGGAAGTTGCTTATAAACAAACAATTTATTATTATTTTATTTTTTAAATTTTCAGATGGTTGAAGAACCTTAAACTTAAAACAAAATGAAAACAATAACAACAATAATGTTAGGAATATTCTTACTTAGCTGTGTATCTGCAATTTATGCAGGAGAAACAATCTATTATGATTTTACTAATGAAGTAGATATAATCCAAAGCCTAACTTGGGAAGTCACAGACAATTCTTCTAACCTTGAAGGATTAAACATAACAACAAACTCAACAGGTGCTATTTTATCAATTGCTCAAAATTACAAACCAGACAATTTCACAATTATATTTACATTAACTGGACAAAAGGAAGTAATTATTAAATCACATCAACAACCTGGGGGTGGAGGGAGTAGTTATTCTAAAAAGAAAGTTGTTGTAATTAATGAAACAGAAGAAGAAGTTGAAGAAGATATTAATGAAATTATAGACGATGAAGAAGAAATTGTAACTACTTCCGACACTAATACATTTTTAAAGATTATGATTTGGATTTCTTTAATTGTAGCAACATTTATAATCTTATATTTTATATTTAAAAAGGAGGATAGAAAATAGCAAACATTTTGGGTGCAGAAGTGCCTTTACCAACAATTGATATTACTGGATGGTTTTCAAGTACATGGATTTATATTTTTATTGTTGCTATAGTTGGATTAATATTAATATCCATTATTGTAACTTTATTATTCTTTAAAACATATAACAGACGAGTTGTTGTATTTGAAAATATTTCAGGTCAAGGTTATCAACCAGTGTTAAGGACAAGGGCGAGGATAGTTAAGCTTGGCGTCGGTGGTGAAGAAATACTTAAAACATTTTCAGGTGGAACTTATGTTTCTGCTTATGGTAGAAAGATGGGAAAGAATGTTTACTGGTATGCAAAAGGACCTGATGGTTATTGGTATAATGTTATTCTCGGTGATTTAGATACTAAATTAAATATTTTAGATATTGACCCTATTGATAGAGATGTTAGAATGTTCCATGTTGCATTAGATAGATTAAGTGAACAGACTTATGGAAAGAAATCTTTTATGGAAAAGTATGGAAATGTTATGATTGGATTTGCTTTTTTAATTATTCTTGGTTTGGCGATGTGGTTTATCATAGGTAAGGTTGGTGATTCTACTTCTGCCTTAGTTGCAACAGCAGAAACAAATGAAAGAGTTGCATCACTATTAGCAGATATATTGCAAGGTGCAAGTAATATTAAAACAACAGGAGGTAGTGGATTAATTCCAGCTGGTTAAGATGAACATACCAATTGAAATAATAACCATCCTCACTATCTTATTAACATTATTAGTTTGGGCTGCATGGTTTAGATGGTCAAGCAATAAATTAATAAAAGAGTATAGTCCAGAAGAAGATGTTGGAAGACCAGGTGGAATTAATATTCAAAAAAATGGCAAAGGAAAAAGAAACAAAGAACCAAGAATTGACAGCGACGAAGGAAGAGAAGATTCAGATGTTGGAGGAAGAGATTCAGAAGGGGAAGTTGGAACTGAACTTATACCAAGACCTACAGAACCTGCAGAACGAACAATACTACAGACAGCAACTGCTCGTCTGTCTGACAAGAATCGCCAACGCCTTAGAGGAGTCTTTGACAAGTCCAGAAGAAGAAGATGAACCAACGAACTGAAAAGATACTTGAGTTTTATTTAGAAAATAAGAAAGGAATTTGGTCTTTAATAATTGTAATTGGAATTATGCTTTCTACTTGTATGATATTATTAATAACAAATGAAATTAATGGTGCTAAGTCTTTCTGTGAATCAATTGATACTATATATAATCTTAACTACACGACGCTAACACACACTTGTGATGGTTATCCTATATATCAATTCACACAAGGTGGTTGGGCGTTTGAAGTTTCAGATGATTTTATTTTTAATCCTAATTTTAAAAATGAACCAGCGAACTGAAAAGATACTTGAGTTTTATTTAACGCACAAAGAACAAGTTTGGAGTTTGGTAATTGTAATTGGAATTATTATTTCTATTGTATGTTTATTATTAATAAGTAATGAAGTTTATGGTGCTATGTCTTTCTGTGAATCAACTAATGGTATATATAAAATGGATTACTCGTCGCTGACGCATACTTGTGATGGTTCTCCTATATATAACTACCATCCTGATGGTTGGTCTTATCCTTTGCCTGTTCCTATTAATTAGATAGAAAAGATTAAAGTTTGCTATTTATTATTAATTAAAGGACTATCTTGAACTGATTTTTATCTTGATACTAAATAATTTAAGGTAAACAATAGACATGGAATACTAATGAACCAATATAGGACTAATCTTAGGAAAACTATCATTATATACTTGTATAGGTTCTAAAACTATTTTCTTTTTAAATTCTTCCAAAGTATATCCCTTTTTTTCTGCTGAAACCTTATGTTTTGATACACAAGTGTTATCTATTCCGAGTATCTTTCCAACTTCAAGTCCATTATGTTCTACCAGGAGCTCCATAACCTCTCTCTGCTTATCTGTAAGTGGCTTTCGTTGTAATTTACCATACCCAAGCTCTTTTAATTCCTTTTCATTCTTTAATTCTGCTTTTCTAAGTAGTTTATCATAAGTTTCGTCAATAAAATTGTCTTTTCTTAACTCATATTCCTTCCAACTATCTTTATCAGGCATTTTAGTATACATAAAGTCTACTTTCTTGCCTCTTTTCTTAAATCCATGCATATAAATCTTCCCAGATAAAAAATTAGGTTGTAATTTCCAGAATCTTGAAAGAACTACTTGCTCTTGCTTAATTATTTTGTAAGTTTGTACCATTGCATTAGCAGAACTTCTAATATTCTTGTCTGCAGCCAATGCCATTGGTGTATTTGCATAAATAACTAATCTTTTCTTTCTAATTATATCAAAAATCTGTGAAACACCGACAGAATCATTAGACATACTTCTTCTTGACGGATAAAGAACACTAATCTCTTCTAAAATACAATCATCACCCATTTTAGCATTCTTAACAAACTCTACAAGACCTAAATGTGAATCTACCAACTTTCCAAACTCTTTTTTTTCTATATTATTTTTTTCTCTAATTGGATTTAGTATTTCATTATACATTTCAGATAATCTATAACAAGTTGAACTCTTTCCAGTCCCCCTTGCACCAACAACTAATATTAACGACGAGAAACCTTTCTTAAATCTATAAATAAGAAAATCTAACATCAAACCTGCTTCTTTTGCATTTCTAATCATTGAAACAAAATCAACTCTTCTTACCATTTTACATTGTTATTCCTCTTCCAAAGTTATCTAAATAATCTTCCCCTGAAATAAGAGTATTGATTGTTGCAAACCAATCATCACAAAGTTCTATCATATCTTCCCAGTAAGCATCTATGTTATGGTCCCAAACCCCCATTTTTCTATCTATTACTAATTGTTTTGTTGTTGTTCCACCTAATCCTTTTTTAATTACAGTAGTTGGTGTTGAAAGTAAGTCTGTCTTTTCAGGTATCCATTTTCTTCCACCATTAACTAAAGTTGTCTTCGGTATATATGAACCATTGAAATCCATTCTTGGTTTTTTATCTTTATCATAATCTATTTCAAATATTTTTTCAACATAAGAATATTTTTCTTTAATTTTATTTTTTTCTGTTTTAAATTTTTCATAAATTTCTTTTATTTCTTTATAAGATTCTATCTCAGAACTAAGTAAAGCAGTCAAAGCAATTATAGAACCAATGTATTCTTTTCTTGTATCTGGAATTACTTTTGCAAAAACATTTCCAAACTTATCTTTTATATAAGTTGTATATCCTGGTCGCATCTCCACGCTTCTTTTTGCTATAGAACTATAAACAGATGTTGCAACAATGCCTGGTTTATCAAAACCCCCTTTGTTTCCATAACCAACATTTTCTATTTCTAAATCAGGATTAAACTCGTCGTCGTAGTCAGTCATAGTTATCAATGGAAATTAGTATTTAAAAACTTTTACTTATATTGTAATCATATTAAAATTACAACAAGTATTTAAATAATCTAATTCTCTAATTATTCCATCACCTCTTTTTCCCATCTGGGAGATTCAGGTTAACTAAATAAAAGAGCGAGGTTGAGTAGAGAGTCATCTTGAAGTAATTTCCTCTTTTGGATTTGGATATCCCTTTTGGGATTTATAAAAAGAAGTGAGGAGAAATGCAATGGAAGAAAACGAGAAAAGAAAAATAGTGGAGAAAGTTGAATTTTATAGACAGAAAGAAATTCATTGTCATGTTCTAACAATTCCAAAAGGAAAATTTAAGAATGGTTTATTTGTTTCTGGTCTTGAAGAAGATAGTTTTTTTTGGTTCATTGAATTAGATAGTTCAAATCCAATTAGATTATTTCTTGCAGAAATTTATGATATTGAAGATTATAAATCAAGAGGTGAGGTTGATGAGAATAGTTAGGTGTCCTTGTTGTAAATCGGAGAGAGAAGTTGAAGAAGATATTATTATGTCTGTTTGTTATAGTTGTCAGGAAGAAACGGTGGAGGTAAAGATAGGATGAAACCAAAAAAGAAAAAAATAGAAGAAGGAATGAACAAGAAACAAACAGAAGAAATAATTAAATATAATGAAGAATTAAAAGAAAAAATTAGACCCAATATTTCTCAACACATCAAAAACTTATTAGATAAAAGATTACTTTGGGATTATATCTTAGATGAATTAGAGAAAAAACATGTTGGGGATATTGCTGCTAAAGAAATCATATTCTTATCTGCTATTGGTAGATTAGTAAAGAATAAGAAACCTTATTCTTTTAATGTTATACTTCATTCTGAAAGTTCTGCTGGGAAAGACCATTTGGTAGAAAGTGTATTAAGTTTATTTCCTAATGATGATATAGAAGCATTTGGTAGAATTAGTAAAACTGCATTAACTTATTTACATGATTCAAAAAAAGAACCTTTCTTTTCTTATGATGGAAAGATATTATATTTAGAAGAAGTAACAGAAGATATATTGAACAATGAAATAATGAAAGTTTTTACAGCTGGTTTAACTAAGTCTGCAATTACTAAAGACCAAGCAGCAGAAGTAATTGAAGTTAATGGTAAGCCAGTAGTTATCTGCACAACTGCAACAAGTAAACCAACATCTGAAATACTTAATAGATTTTCCATAGTTAAACTTGATGAATCAGAAGAACAAACAAAAAGAACTTATGCACATGAAGAAGAAGAATATGATGAAGAGATTATTGATTTCCTTTTTAAGATGAAACCTAGAGAAATTAATATTCCTATTAGAATGAGGCAAAAGATAGCACAAGGTTTTCCTGCTAACAAAACAAGTATGAGAAGAGCATTTCCAAGATTTATAGATATTGTTAAAGCTATTGCAGCCTTTCATAATAATGAAAGAGTAACATGGGAAGATTATGATTTAGCAGTAAGAATATTTAGGAACTATCGTTCTGGTATTTCATCAATTCCTTTGAAAAAAGAAGACCAAAGGATAGTTAAATTATTAGAAGAATCAGAAGAACCTTTATCTGCTCCAGAGATTTCTATTAATATGGAAGGTTACCTAACAAAGAGAAGAGTATATGACCATTTAAATAATTTAGAGAATAATGAGATAATAGAATCCTTTGATTTAAGAGATAATTTTGGTAATCCTGTTAAAAAATACAAAATTTCAGAGGAAATGAAAGATAAGAATCCTATCCAATTACCTCTAAGTGAGGAATTAATATGAAATTTACAAGGGGCTGTGTCACTTATGTCAGTGCAAACAGTGCCCCCCCCTCTTTTCGCATAAGGGACATATATGATAATACTGATATATGTGACATAACTGACATAACATATCAAATGACAACAAAAAATCATAAGCAGACAAAAACTAAACCCTCAGGACTTGATGCTTTTAACATCAACTCTTTTGTACAAGTCCACTATTTTGAGGCATTGCGATGGTTCTTCTGAACCTTTAAGAGATTAGGATAAGTCTGCTGCTGTTCATATCAAAATGAAAAAATACATAAACAAACCAAAGACCTATGAAATCTTCATAGTTAAAACTGGAAAGGTAGTAGCAACTTGCAGGTTAAGAGCAACAATACAGAATCTAATGCCTGAGTTAAAGGAAACAATGAGAGAAGAATTAGGTGTTAGGAAAGTAAAAGTGTTACCACTAGAATAAAATATAAAGGTTTATAAGTAGTAAAACCTACTATACTTTATGGAAACAACATCAATAAAGATTAAGGAAAAAACAAAGATAAAACTTAATCAATTAAAATATAAACTTGGAATAAAAAGTTTAGATGAAGTTATCCAACGACTACTCTTAAAAGAGGTAAAACAAAAATGAAAAACAAAATAACAAATTGGTTATGGAACCTTCGGTTCCTAAGATTCATTCGTAAGAATGAACACAGTTTAAAACAAAGAGGGATAGGATTTTATTAATCCTTCTCTTTATTTTTCTTAAATGAAATACTCCCACACCCTAAAGGGTAGGGTATCTTAAAAGAAAATGGAACACAAACATATAGTAAGTTTTAGTGGAGGAAAAGATTCAACAGCTATGCTTTTACACATGATTGAATTAAAAATGCCAATTGATAAGATTATTTTTGCTGATACAACTTTGGAGTTTCCAGAAATGTATGAGTGGATAAATAAAGTAGAAGAAATTATCAAGATGTCTATTACAAAAGTTATGCCACACCATAGTTTTAATTTTTGGTTTTATGGAAAACCCACAAGAGGGAAAAATATAGATAAAATAAGGGGCTTTCCATTTGTGACACGACCTTGTTGGTGGCAAAGAGATGCTAAAGAAGTTCCATTAAGGAAAGTTCAAGGGAAAGGAAATATTATTTATTTAGGAATTGCAAAAGATGAAGAAAAACGAGCAGATGCTAAAAGGTATAAGAAGGGTGAGAATAAATTTAAATTCCCTTTGATAGAATGGGAATGGTCAGAACAAGATTGTTTAGATTACTTAGAGAAAATAGGGTTGAAACATCCATTATTAAAATTTAAGAGAACTGGTTGTTGGTTATGCCCTAAGCAAAACTTACAATCATTAAGAATACTTATGATTGATTATCCAGAATTATGGAAGAAATTAAAACAATACGAAAAAGATAGCCCACAGGGATTCAAACCAAACTTTAGATTAATAGATTTTGAAAAAAGAATACAAGAAGAAAATTCACAGACTAAACTAAATTCGGAGGTTCGCAATTCCTCCCAACCCTAAAGGGATTGGGTATCCTTGAGGATTTTATATGACAAATGAATACAATAACATTCTTGATTTTGTAAGTGGAAGTTGGTTAGAAACAATATGGATTCTTATAATAATTATTCTTGGTGTTATTGCTTATCGTTGGATTAAAAACAAGGGCATTCAAAATACAAATCAAAAGGAGGAAAAAACAAATGCAACAAACAATAAAACAAGCAGCACAGGCTTATGAAAGCCACAGCGTAGGGAACATAGCAGACTTAGCAAAGGTTTCAACAGAATTAGTTATTGAAGATAGAGAAGGGACAAATGATGAGGGTAAGACTTTCAGCTATAAAGTTATTATGGTTGAAGAACAAGCATATAGATTACCTGCATCAGTTCTGAAAAGTCTTAAAGCAATCTTAGAAGACAATCTAAATTTGGAGTTTTTTAAGGTTAAGAAAACTGGAACTGGCTTAGCTACGGAATATACAGTGATTCCATTAGGATAGTCTTTAATCTAAGATAGTCTTAATTTAAGCCATAGATAGCCTTCACTATACGATTTCATTATTATTGTCCGAATGTTTGTCGGACTTCATAATCACACTTAAAATGGAAACAACAAAAGAACAACAAAAGGAATTAGAAAGAATAAAAATCTGGGGGAGAGATTGGAATAGGAAACAAAGAAATGAAAATAAGAAAACTAAAGGAGGACTTGATTGATTCACAACACGGCTTAAAATGAAAACAAAAGAAAAAGAACAATATTGGATATTAATAAGAAATGGAGAAGTTAGAAATGTTTTTAAGAATCGTAAAGAAGCAGTTAAACATTTTAAAAGACTTTTGAAACAAACACTAAAGGATTTTGATAAACAAGATAAAGTTGATGAGTATGATTATTCAATAGAAATACCAGAAATTAAAATTAAACCTGTGGAATGGAGGAAGTCTTATCTAAGTTTATTATAGATTAGGACTTAATTAATTTG
>Ga0207997_1000506_pt1 | contig 19919 bp, 37 predicted proteins | sample AntAceMetag02UKN_FD_184777 | JGI IMG/M metagenome (GOLD analysis project Ga0207997, IMG submission 184777) | Saline lake microbial communities from Ace Lake, Antarctica - Antarctic Ace Lake Metagenome 02UKN (SPAdes) (version 2) | ecosystem: Environmental > Aquatic > Non-marine Saline and... | reverse complement strand
ATGGTTGTAGAAATTGAAACAGAGATTGAAACTATTAAGAAAGATTTACAACAAACAATGCGCGCAGTAGTAGAATTAGAATATAGTTTAACAAGTAAACCTAAAGAGAATACTCTTGAAGAAGAAATTGTAGATGATGATAATGACTTAAGTTTCAAGGTGAAATAAATGAATAAGAAGAATAAAAAGAAACAAAATCTTTTAAATTTGATTTCTGCTTTTTCAGACATGGCTTATATTTTATGTTGGATCTGGTTTATAATATTTGCAGCAGAACACTCTTACATATTGAGTTTATTAATAATCTTAATACTATGGGCTACTAAATATACAAACTTAACTTATCTAGGTTATATGTTTGAGGAGGAAATATAAGATGTTACAAACAATATTAATATTTTTAGGGTTAGCTTTGTTTGGCGCTATAATGTATTTCATTATTGTGCTTACGCAATCTCAAAGAGCAATAGTAGTTGAGACTTTGAACGGTAAAAACTTTATGACTACATACTGGGTTATGCCTAAGAAAGATAAACAAACAGGTATAGTATTTTGGAAGCAACCATTAGGGAAATTTAAGATACCTGAGCCACCAAGTAAAGTTATTAACATAGGAAAGAAAGGGAAAAAGTATGTTGTTCTTGAAAGGTTAAGCGAAGATGAATATATCTTTATGCAATATAATGCTGTAAGTAAAGAAGGCAAAACTAAAGCAGGTTATCACCCATTTACAGCAGTTCAAAGGCAAGTCGTAGTAGATCAGTTTATTAAAGCCGAAAAGATGAGAGCGTCTCATTGGTTGAAAGATAATATTGTTGCTTTAAGTTCTATCTTTGCAATAGTTATTATAATTACTATGCTCATGGTATTTTGGGGAGACTTAGCAGCACCAGTATTAGAAAGTCATAAGTTAGCTCAAGATATTCAACAACAGAACATGAAAATCTTACAACAGATGGGAGTAGAGAACGGAGGGATTGCGGGAATACCTGAATCAGAATTGATTAACACAATACCAACCGCAACCGAAGATCAACCAAACACAGCCGATAGATTGAAAGGGTTGATTGACTAATGGTAGAGACCAACTTTAAATCAGAGTGGAATGAGCAAAACGCTTTTTCCACTTTATATTTTATGCTAACTAAAAGATGTAGGGAAGCACAAGAAACAGAACGACTTGATCTATGGTATATGACTTTAATAAATAAGTTTTCGATGGCTAACGGAATACTACTAGATAATGAAAAGGAAGATATTAACAATATGAGACTAGATTTAAGAACAAAGAAGGAGAGTTATTTAAGATGGGTTAATAACCAAAATATAAAGAAAGTTAATCCTATTAATGTTAAGTATAACATACCTATGATTTTTGAAGATGGTTTATATTTAGCAGAAAGTAAGATTGACACAATAGTAAATAAACATATGCCATTTTTAAATATAGTAGAAGAAGGAGACTTAACAGACTTCTAAAATGGTAATGATAAAAGATAACACAGGAATAGAAAGATACTCAGTAGGAACAACTTTGTTTAATTTCCTTAACAGGATTACAAAGAAGTTAGTTGATGAGGATCAAGAGTTTTGGATTGCATATGTTGGAGATACAGGAACGGGTAAAAGTCTTAGAGCACAGAAAGACGCTTTCGTTATAGACAAAACTTTGAATGTTAAAAGGTTATGTTTTGATCGTGATGAATTTATTAGAGCAGTAATCAAAGCACAAAAGGGAGAGGTTGTAATCGCAGATGAAGCAGTAAGTATATTCTTTAATCGTGCGTCAATGACTAAAGAAGGTCGTATTGTTTCGGAAATCTCTAACCAAATAAGACAAAAGAACCTATGCATTATGTTATGTATTCCACAATTGTTAAGTTTAGATAGTACTATACTTGAAAAGATTAATGCGATATGTATGGTTTCGGAAAGTCGTAAGAATAATGTTCTTACTAAAGGGAACGCCTCTTATTTTATTAAATATAATAGGAGACCACAGACTAAGCAGTTAATAACTTACTTCAGGGTTAAAAGGTCTAACCCAGTTAGTAGAGTAAGGAAACCTAAACCTAGGTTTAGAGAGAAAGGTAATACTGTAACACAAAAGCCATGGTACCCAATAGATGAATCACAGTACAAACATAAGAAAGAATCAGTACTTGATAAGTATATCAAAGGTCCTGAGGAAGCAAAAGATACTCTTAGCAGAGATAAACGACTGAGAGACGAAGCTATCTATCATATGAATAAAAAACTAGGATTAAGCAGACGAGAGATAGCAAAGACGCTAAAAATCTCCCACAGCACCGTAAATGAGGCGGTTTTGAGGGTGGACGGCTCACTAGGGGCAACTGTAAATAAGGGGCCCCCAGATCACGACGTTTAAACTAATAATAAACCAAACAGAGGTGTTATAATGAATAAAAAGCCAAACGGATCACTAAAACTGCTTAGAAAGGAGAAAGACTTAGTAAAAAAGGTTGGAAAGTTTAGATTGATTAGAAAAAGTATAAAGGTTTTCAATAAGTTATGTAAAGATTGCAAACAAAAGGCTATGAAGAATCCAAAGATAACTAAAGATAAGTATTGTAAAGACTGCCAGGAAATGATTGATGTTATAATGGGTCCTCTATGTTAGACTTCACTATTATAATAATGGTGTTTGTAATATCTATTATACTTCATGAGTTCGGACATTATAGTATGGTTAAACATTTAGGTGCTAAACCTAATGTAACTTTTGAGGGAATGAATCCAGTAGTAAGTAGTAATGACAAACTAAAAAAAGATGAGTGGCAGTTGGTTTTAGCTTGGGGGGTTATATATGGATTGATCCCTATTACTATTGCAGCGTTTATAGTTAGTATGGGTTGGTGGTTGTTGTTAGTTGCAATATATATTTTAGGCTGCAAATATGATTTAGTAGAAATAAACAAAATACAAGAGGAAAAGGTAAATGACAAAAAGGGAAAGAGAAAAAGAAAAGTTAAACCAAAGAGTAAAAAAAACAATGGAATCAATAAATAAAGCTATTATAAAATTAGGTGGTGAAGAATGACTCCGAAAGAAAAAAATGATTTACTGCATGATTTTATTAATTTTGGAGAAGGTGAAACATTAGATGGTCAATATGTTAAGGGATTATATTATGAAGAAGAATGTGTGGAGAATTATTGTAATAAAAAACTCGAAGAACAAGCTAAACAAATAATAGAATTAATATATGCTCATCTTACTGATTGGAAAGTTGAAGAAATAACTTGTAAATGTGAAAATTGTTATGAGACTATATTAAATTTAACTGAAAGAGATAAATTAATAAAATCGATTAAACAAAAGTATTGTGGTGAAAAAGAATGAAATTTAAAGAACAATTCCCAAGTTTAGAAGGAAAAGAAATTGAAACTGATTTTGATGGAAGATTAGATTGGGATGTTACTTTAGTAAATATACATGATATTAAAGAACATTGTTTTGATAAACAAAAAGTAAGAGAAGTCATTGATAAGATGTTAGAAAATTTACACCCATTACATCATATGCCATTATTAGATATGAAGAAGGATTTGGGATTATGAACATAAACACAAAAGAGTATTGGGATAAAACTTACTTAGAGGACGAGGGAGTTAGAAATTATGAAACAACATTTGAATATATTTGTTTAGATCTAAAACCTAACGAATCTGTTGTTGAGTTTGCTTGTGGAAAAGGTTTACTTGGAAAACAAATTCAGGATCAGGGAAATAAATATATTGGTGTTGATATTTCAGAAGTTGCAGTTAAAGAAGCAAAAAAAAATAGAGTAAACGCTTATGTCTCAGATATTCTTAAAAATAAATTTTATTTTGAAAAATATGACTTTGTTGTTGCAACGGAATTTTTAGAGCATTTCAAAAATAACGAATTAAAAATTATTATGGAGAAAATTGTTTCAATAGCTGATAGAGGAATTTTTTCCGTTCCTGATGATTGCTTAGGTCATGAGGAATGGGAAGAACACTATCAAAAATTTACGCAAGAAAGTTTAAAAAATTTTTTACAAAAATATTACGAAAACGTAGTTGTGTTTAGTTATAGAAATATAAGATTTAGACATAATAATTTGTTAGCATTTTGTAACGGTGTGAAGAAATGAAAATAACAAATGCAAAAGTTGGGGATAAATGTTTCGGAATTATCTATAAATATTCTTTTAGATTTTTAAAAGGTATTAGAGTTGTTGAATTTGAAGTTGTTAAAGTAAACCCTAAAACTGTTAATATTGCTTGGGATAGAGATTCGAGAAAATATCCTCAATTAGTTAAAAAAGATTGGGATAAGCCAACTATAAATACAAATAAAAAAACATTACTTCAAGATTACATATTTTTTCTTGATACTTCAAATTTTCCTAAATCTTTGAAAGATAAATTACGGAAATATTGTTTAAGAAAAATAAGAGAAATAAAAGAGGTTGAAAGAACATGAAAATATTAATAGCAGATCCAATTTGTGGAGTAAAACAATATTCGATAAATCAATGGCTACAATTTATCTCAGATCAAACATATAAAAATTATGATTTTGCTCTTTGTGTAAATGGAAAGGAAGAAGAACAACTAATAAGTATGCTTAAACAGGTTGAAATTACAGACGTACATAATCAAGTTAAGAAAACTATAATCATTCACAACATGATTAAAGAGGGTGTAGAGCCTACTGTAATGGCAAACATTACAAACGCAAGAGAAAGTTTAAGACAATATGCACTAAATAACGGGTATGATAAAATTAGGTGGTGAAGAATGAAAACAAAAGAAATATCTAAAAAACTCCATATTTTAATTATCAATGATGCTTACGAAGAACCTTATGGTGGAGGTCATGAAACTATTATAGAATTATATAGTGACCAAAAATATTTCACATGGGAAGTATTTAGTTCTCGGGGTAAAGTTCCTGAAGGATATAAATGTGACATAGTAGTATATGATTATGGACAAGTAGGCTGTGGAAATATAATAAAATCTTATTTAGAACACCAATTTAGAAATAAATATTATTTTATTACTAGTGTATTACCTTACCAAATACATAAGATTGAACATGAATTTTTTAAATCTATGCCTTTTGTAGATTTTAGATTTGAATTCATGTTCACTGAAATAGAACATAATATGGTTAAAGATAATTTTGAATTAGAAATATTTGCAGATTCACATTTCTTAAAAAATAAAAGAGAGGTAAAAGAATGAAAACAACTAAAGAAATAATAGAAGATTGGGAAACTTATACACCTAATAATGATACATATCTTAATACAAAATGGTATTCCGAATTTGAATTAAAAACACAACAAGATAAAATATTCAGACATATTGAATGTGCAGTAATAAGTCCTCAAGAAGGACATTTATTACATGAATCTAAAGAAAAAATTAACCTTCATGATACATTAATGAGTAATATTAAAAGATATTTAAATGATTGTGATGGAGATAAATTAGAATGAAACCAAAAGAAAAAGCAAATAATATAGATGGATATTATACGGTCGAAGTTATACATGATTATAATAGAGGAGATTTTGGAGGACATACTATTTGGCACAAAGAAAAAGATGTTAAACTAGCACTCAAAGAACAAGCTAAATTGTATAAAAAAGAAATTGTTTGTCTTAAATCAGATTTATGCTGGTGCATTGGTGTATTAGAAGGAATGGAACATCCAAGAGCTAAGGAGTTAAAACAAAAGTATTGTGGTGAAAATAATGAGCCTTAAAATACCTGATACGATAACAGAAGATGAGTTTAAGAAATTAATCAAGACTATTAAGAAGCCAAAAGATAAACTTGCATACGCCTTAGGTTTTTATCAGGCTATGCGAATTTCTGAAGTTGTAAACCTTAAACCTGAGAATATTGATAAAAATAGAAAATTAATAATGATTAAGGAAGGAAAAGGCAAAAAAGATAGAAATATTCCTATCGCTCCCGAAGTTGAGAGAGGATTGAAACATTTACCTATTAAAGTGGGAATGAGAGCGCTACAATACTCTTTTAAGAAGAAATCAAAAGAAGTACTAGGAAAAGACTTACATTTCCATACTCTAAGGCACTCAGGCGCTACTCATTACATGAGTAAGAAGAAATGGAGTATAAGAATGATCCAACAATTTTTAGGTCACGCAAACCTTAACACAACTCAAATATATACACACGTTGGGGTTGATGATATGGTTGCGGAAATGTGGAAATGAAATTTGATTATACTATTTTAAATTATATGAATAGTGAGGAAATACTATCTTTATTAAAAAGCAATAGATTTAATTGGATTACAAGAAAAAATATTAAAATATCATTATGTAATGCAAAAATCAATAAATTAATCACAACTATTGGAACTGTAATTGTAACATCAATAGTAATTGATATATTAAAAGATATACAAAAAGGTGAAATAAATGAAAAATAGAAATAAATTAAAAGACAAATTTTCAATATATTATAAAATAAGTGCAGTATTTGGTACTATATGTTATATTATAGGTTTAATTATTGATAGTACTCTTTTTTTAAGTATGGCTGTTGCTTTTGCAGGTAGTATTGGTTTAATTTTTGCTTTTTTTAAAGATACTATCTCCTTATTATCTTATGATATAGGTTTTATTGATGGAAAAATAGAAATGTTAGACATAATACGAAATAAAACTAAAAAAGTTAAAGGTAAAACTAAGAAATAATTGCAGAAAATCATTATTTTACGAAACAATAAAAGGAGTGATAAAGATGAATAAAAAGGAAATCATTAAAGAATTATCTAGGATTGATAGTTTATTATATAGAATCAAAGTTAAAACTAATAATATAATTTCTGAATTTGAGAAAAAGGAAGAATGAAAATAACTGAATTAATTGAATTATTATTAAAAGCTAAAGACGCAGGATTAACTGAAGTAGAAGAAATTAAAGATATGATTGGATTGATGAAAAAATGACAATAGATAAATTAATCCCTGTTGAATATATAGGAGTTCAAGAAGATGAATTTGGAGTTCCTATTTATCAGTTAGTAAACGAGCCATCAGGAACTACTAAAGTATATAATGAGCGGATCCACGAAGTTAAATCAGGAGTACCTCAATTTTTACAAGATTGTGTTTATTATAATAAATATGCAGGTGGTTACAAATGAGTTGGAGTAGAATTATAGAATCTGTTAGTAAAAAACAAAAACTAGATTTTAAACAGATTTTGTTAAAAGAAATGAAGATAAGACCATTTTGCAGAGTAAGAAAACACCTTTACAAAAAATATTGTGGTGAAAAATGATTAATGTTGTAGAAGAATTAAAAAAAATAGGATTAGGATTAGGATTTATATTAATTTTAATCTTTATTATTAGATTTTTCCATTTAGTATTATATCAGATTGTAATATTGTTGGTTTCTATTCAAGCCTTGTTTATGATCTACAACAAAAGCTTTTCTTTCAAAGAACTAGGTAAAAGTGCTATATATATTACTGTTTTCTATACATTATTAAGATATGTTGGTAAATTTGGAGTTGCAGGTTATGTAGTTTCAATAGCTTTAATTTGTTCTGCTATATTATATAGAAAGAGAGAACAGTATTTTAAAGTTAAATGGCACATAGAAGCTTTAATATGGGGTAAACCTCTTAAAGAGTTCAAAGAAGAAGGAAAAAAACCACCTAAATTGGAATTTGATTGGTGATTAATACTTCATCATCATAGGTTTTTTACTATACATTTTCTTTTTATTATATTTCTTCATAGTTTTATATGGGTCCATACTTGCAACTGTATTAACTACCCATTTTCCCGCTATTACTTTTCCTAAAGTTCCTAACATATTTTTCACCTCTCAATTACTACTCATATAAAAGACTAATCCTATTGCGAATATTGAAAACGGTATCGTGATTATATACGCTTGTAATAATCCTGATCCGTATAATAATATCGCAACAATCATAGATAAAAAACCGTCAACAATCATAACTTCAGACCAACTAAATTTATTTCCAAAAGCTAAGAATATTAACATAAAAGAGAATAAAATCATATTACCTAATAAAAACTCGTAGTTACCTGTAGAATCAAACATAGTACTACTTACTCTAGTGAATAAGTCTAAAGGACTTGTTACATTGTTCATGAAACTATCGTTATATACTGCCACTTTATACCCTCATTTTAAGTAATGCTGTAACAAACACACCTATTATTATTATTGTAATAAATATTGAAGTCAAATACTTTTCAAAGAATCCAAAGAAAGGAATATCGTTAGATAAATCGCCCATCATACTTGAGAATAAATCTAAACTACTTCCTGCTGTTTTAATTGCACCCCAACCACTTGCAAAGTAGCCTCCAATAATATCTACAATACCTGTATCTTTCTTAATCTCTGTTGAGTTTCTAGTTTCTGCAATGTTACTTGCTAAATCTTCTGAAATATCATACTGTGAAAGAGTTGTGTTACTCGAAACATCTAAACCTGTTTCAATACCTGATAAAAAAGTTCCCATACTTGCGGCAACCATAGAAACAACTAACAAACCTATAATAAATCCGCTAACTTTAAATTCGAATTTTGCCTTCATTTTCTACTTCCGAATAATATTGTAATAAATATTGATATTCCTACAATTATAAATAATGTTGGGAATCCAATAAAAGGGATTAATCCTAATAACTTTGCAAACACTAAAGCTGTTGATCCCATAAGCATGGCACCGTAATGTATAGATGACAAAAAGACCATCACCCCAAATATTAGTAAAGTTAAAAATAAACCGTAAGGTCCTAAATTCAAACCTTCTTGTGCGTAATCATTCCATGAAGCCTTAGCAATCTGCTCAACTCCATCAATAGTAATTGTAAATATTCCGTAATATGTAGAATCGTCAGAAGCACCATTTAAAGAAATACTACCTGAAGCAGCAGTTGAACAACTAGAGTTTATTGTTGTTGATCCATACTGCCCATATTGTTTAATATAAAAACAATAATTTTCCCCTTCTGCTGCAACGTCTGTATATGTTAAAGTAAAAGTACCAGTCGAATTAATATAACTTATTGCTGCTTGTGTATCTCTAAATTTAGTAAAGTAGTTCTGAACTAAAGCGTCTTGCAAACTTGCGTATAAGTTAATTGAATCAGTATTAATATATTCATTACTTGTTGAAAGTCTTGTTGATCCTAACGGTTGTTGCACTACAAACTTATAGTATTCGTCGCTTTGCTCAACATCAAAATAAGATTTCCCGCCTATTGTAGTTTGATACATAGCAACAGTCTTATATGTATTATCTGAAAAATAATATTTCATCAAATAAACAATAGCTCCTTCAATACTGTTTAAAGTTGCTTCATCATAAACTGTTACAGTTAAATTGTCACTTACTGAATCTTTTAATAAATATAAACTTATATTATTAAAACTGTTTTGTGCTAAGTCTAAATAATAACTTCTTCGGTTACTGTAATCAGTACCATTTTCAGAACCTTTATATCTTATAGTGTAACCTTCAGGGACTAATAAATCTACGAAGAAAGAACCATTATTATTATTATATGTATAAGTTTGAGTTGGACTTATTAATTCTATTGTAATATTTTGAGTTATTGTGTTTAAAGTTTCTTCATCGTATATATTAAAATAAATACTGTTACTTGTAAATAATCCTGTAAAATTATAATAAGCTAAAGTTTCATTAATAGTATATTCATAACTTAAAGTTTGATAACCAGTAGGAATTATAGTAAAATTATAACTTTCTTCTGTTAAATTATCAAAATTAAATATTCCTGTTGTAGTATTTCCAACCTCAGTACCATTAAGATAAGCTGTAAAGTTAGTTAAAGAAATATCTAAATAGTTTTGTGCTTGAACTTGAAACCTACCTCTTGAGTACCAATCATAAACTTCAGATACACAATTTAAAGCGGATCCATTTTGACCATCACATAAAGTTACAGTCATATTATAATCTAAAAATCCACAGCTAGTAATATCTGTATAAGTTAAATATGAAGAAGTTAAAGTTGTATTTATAACGTCACTTGTGCAATCGTCACTTAAATTTAAAGAAAATAAATTAGTTTCGGTAAAAGTTAAATTATCTGTTCTTGAAGCACTCCAATAAGAATTAAGATTTAAGTTTGAATAATTTATAACTGGAATTATATTATCAATATAAAAGTTTCTTTCTGTTGTTGTTGTTGTATTTGTTCCACTTGCTGCTAAATCGTTACATGATATATTATAATTATATTCACTTTCAGTTGTATTTTCAAAAGTTAAATTCCAATCAACTAAAACATCAGTTCCTGAAGTAAAAGATTGCGTTGTACTTATTTTTTTACCTCTTAATATACTTGCTTCATATAATCTACTATTAGCTATTAATACTGTTTCAGAAGCTCCTATATAGTCAAAATCATTACTTCCTGATTGACAATAATAACCATAAAAGCCTTCAGTTGCTCCTGTTAAATATCTTGCTCTTATAGTTATAAAATCCTCATTCCAATCAATACAGTCTTGAGTTATTTTTAATTCTTGTGAAAGTGTATGATCTTTTACTTTCCAATATGCTTCTTGAAAAGAATCAGTATTATAATATACAAATAATGCTACTGCGTTATTTGTATATGTATAACCGTAAGTATTTAAATCATTGTCAAACATATTAGCACTATTACCCCAAACCCCACTTGTAACAAATGTCATGTTTTCTGTTTCTTGTTCTATTAAAGTAATATATGTTTCAGTACCTTGTGAAACATTATTCACAGAAAAATTAGAAGTTCCATTTACATATAAACTACAAACAAAATCTTCTTCAGAAGTTACAGTAATATTAATATTTTGAGTTAAAGTATTATACTGAGTATTGTTAAATAAGTTAGTTTCATTTAAAGATAATTGAGACTTTCGAGTTGTGAAACTATATTGTTGATAAGTTGTACCTTCTTCATCTGTTGCGTAAACGTCCCATTCATAAGTAGTATTATAATCTAAACCTGATAAAGTATAATTAAGATAATCTCCACTATCTAAATTTAATCCTGAAACTAATAAAGTTGAAGTATCGTTTATAAGTATTGAAACATTCATTTGATCCGCTTCATCTGTAAAACTTACATTTAAAACTACTGATAACTCTTGATCTATTGCAGCGTCACTTGGACTAATTAAAGTGATAATAGGAGTTGAAACATTAAGTTGAGAAACTTCCGAATCGAGTATCATATTACTCGGAACTTTATTATTATATAATTCTAAAACTTCTGCGTCAGTTAAAACTCTGTCATACATTCTAACTTCGTCAATCATACCGTCAAAATGAGTAGCGCTATTTTCATCAGCACCTAATTGAAATTTTGTTGGACTTGGCGCTCCTAAAGTTCCTACCGAAATATTACCTTTTTGAACACCGTTCACATAACCAACACCTAAAGAACCTGAATAAGTCATAACTATATGATACCATTCACCAGTATTAAATCCACCCATATTAACAGATTTATAAGCACCGTCATAAAATCTAGCGTTCCAGTTTCCACCAACATTTAAATTGTAACCGAAATCTACAATACCTGAATCTGTTCTATCTCTAAAAGGTCTTTCAAATTGTGTTGTTGAAGTGTTTCGGTCCCATTTTACCCACATAGAATAAGTTCTAGTCCCACTTGTACCACTAAAAAATTGATTAGTTTCATTAGTTAATTGTATTTTTCCAGTTGTACCATCGAATACTGCCGCGTCTCCAAAAACACCAGTAGAATAAGTTATATCTGTTGGTGTTCCATCATTACTATTAGAAGTTGAATCACTTGCATTACTTTCTAAATGTCCTACATATTGAGCGTCAGTTGAATAAACAGAAGTTGGATTATTATCTTGATTATTTGTAGGACTATCGTAATTTTCTAAAGTTCCAGTTGTAGTAACTGCATAAATAGAACTAGAATTATAATCAAGTCTTAAATCTCCTTGAGTTGGGTTAGTCCATATTTGTGATCCACTAAAACCACCAGTTCCATTTATTACAAAAGCTAAATCGCTTGTAGCTTCTGATGTAATATCTCTATAATAATTATAATCTGCTGCAAATACTGTACTCATTAATAAAACTGCTACAAATCCATATAAAAATATCTTTTTCATTATGTCCCTCTGAATTTAATAAATAAAGCTATGCTAACTAGAAATGCTATTCCTATACTAACTTCTAATAAATGCCCCATTACCCAACTCATATAAGTAAATTCGTTTGCGAATACAGATATAGTTGAATCATTCATTACGTCATCAAAAGTGTTAGCTAAAAGAATTGCAACAATAAATACACCGATAAGTAAAGTTATACTTATAATAAAAAATATTGGGTGCGTATCTATTGTAAACACACTAACTAATAAGAATAAAATTAGTAAGATATAAGCAAACACAAAAAGGTTATCAAAAAGAGTAGCGTATTTATCGAAAAGTCCTTGACTAGTGCTTGTTGCTTCAGTATGTGTTAAATCTGCCTGAATATCTGTGTTTAATTCACTAAATGCCTGATAGCCAAATACTGTAACCATGCCAAAGACTACTAAGAATATCATCACCGTCATGGTATCTAATATTGCGTTGCCTTTCTTATTAAATTTTGCCCCAAAAAGGTCGGTTTCTTTCATTATTCTTTTTGCGCCTAAATACTGTGTTACTATTTTCTTGTAAAGCTAAGCCAATTTGTTCAGTTATTTGAATCATACTTTTTTTAGGTTGTTTAGTTTTCTCGTGATATAATCCTTTAACAAATTCAGGACTGCACCAAACTCTAGTACGATTTATTTTCCCCACAATTTCGCCATCACCTCAGATTTTTGTACCCAATGATAAAATAAATATGCACCAAAATAAGTCACAAATATTCTAAAAAACCATAAAGGCACTTTTAAAAATGTAGTTATTGTTGAGTACTCATTAAAGAAAACTTTTGGTAATAGCATTAAAGAAATCAATGCAAAAAATAAACTTAATAATTTTAATAAGAAATGTTCTTCATCTAAATAAAATGCAAAGCCTAAAAAGAATATACTCATTCCTAATATTGCAGTGATCAAAGGTTTAGTTTGGTCTGAGTCATCTTCACCGTCGTAAGTTATTCTAAACGAAGTTGATAATTCGCCAAACTCTAAACTTCCTGAGTCATTACAATTTATTACATAAGGGTAAGTCCCTAACTCTGTTATAATATCTGTTGTTAAGTTAATATAAACATCTACACCGTTTCCGTCGTTTGCTGTATTAGTCTCTACTAAATGTCCATTAACCATATTATAAACTTGAATCTCACAACTTAAATCAGATTGAGGTACTAACGCACCTGTTGAGTTAGTAACATGGAAATGTAGTTTAAAATCGTCACCTAATTTAAAGAAATCACTTTTAGGGTATTCGATTGTTAAAGGTCCTGTTTCTTGTACTGTTGGTTTAACTCCTAACGCAGTAGTAGAAACTAAGACAAGCAAAACTAATAAGAGAAAAGGAGTAAACTTATTCATTATACTTGTCCTCTGTTCCTACCAAAACTTCCTAAAGAAGATAGTAATCCGTTATTTCCTCTGTTATCTACAACTTCTCTTGAAGAAGAAATTGTACTATAACTTTCTCTCTCTTTGTTATCTATTAATCTACTCATGAATGGTTGTACCATACCGACAATATTATCAATAATATAATCAACTTCGTCATCGATTACGTTCCAATTATAACAATTAAATATAGTTTGCTTCATTAATTCCTCCCTAAAATCTGCAACATAATTGCAAAACATATCTTCGGAAAAGTTTCCCTGAACTACTTGAGGGTTAATTCTCATTCTAATAATATTCATAATCCTTCCAACACCTTTCGGATTTGCTAAAGGATCAGATACAACTACGGAAGTTGCTAAGTATTGCCCGTTCTCATCTACTGTTTCTGCTGTTGCAGTACCATTTAAGAACTCCTCTACTTCTCTGTGTAAGTCTTTACAATCTAATCTTATCTGAACTAAATCACTGTTCATTCTACCAGGATTATTCATTATTGTATTTTGATTTATTTCTTCTTCCATTTTTTTATAGTAACGGTCTAATTTCTAAACCTGTTAATCTCCTTTTTTTCTTTTTTGCAGCTCCTTTTTTAGAGCCTTTAATGTTTAATATACTTGATCTTAAAGTTGGATTGTATTTAGTCTTAACTTTAAATGAAGTTTTATATTGTTTTGTTTTTCTTAAAGGTTGTTTATTAAAGTCAAAATCTAAACCTCTAAGTGTTCTTGTTCTAGTTGGTGGTTTGATTGTAGTTCTACTTGTTGAACTTCCACCACCTATAATGGATTTAGGAAGTTTTGAACTACTTCCACCGCTTACAGATGATTTAGGCAAGGTGATTTTAGGAGTACTACTACGACCTGAATTATAATTAGAAGAAAATACAGGTCTTGAAGCTCTAACGTAACCTGAAAAACTTGAACTTCCTGAACTTGAAGAAGTAGAGTTTATAACTCTTGGAGATTGTAAAACGGGAGATGATGAAGTTAAAGAAACTCTAGGTCCATAACTATTTAATGCGCTACTTCCTACTGAAATTCCAGAGTAAGGAGTAGATACTTTTGCTCTAGGATTAACTAAAGAACTTTGTTTGTTTGCTATATTTCTATACTCTGTTGATATTGTTTGCTTAATAGGTCTTTTTGCTCTTGCAATATTCTTAGATAATTTAGGAGTGTTAGAAGATAACTTAGAAGTTTCCTCTACGATTAACTTAGCTCTTTCTATTGCGATAGTTTGACCGCCAACTTCAGTATAATAAGGTTGGAGTTTTGGTTTAGTGAATTTCTGTCCTACTCCTGGTCCTGCCTCAAGTTCGCTTGTTCTTGGTTCTAAAACAAAATCTCCTTTTTTTACTTTACTTGTTCTAATTGTTTTCTTTCCTCTTGTAACTATTACAGGACTTGGAGCAGTAAAACTTTCAGGTGCTTTAAACTTTTGTACTGGAATTTCACCAGTTCCTATTTGTGATCTTTTAGTTACAAAAAATTCACCTGATCCTTTTGTTGTTACGAAATAATCTTCAACTGCGGAAAATCCAGGTTTAGATGTAACACTTTTAGGAATGGTTGAAATACCTTGAGCTTCTAACTCTGTAATGGTTGGAATACTTCTTGCACCTTTATATTTTGCAAAAGGATTTAAACTAAACTTAGTTGGTTGATTTTCATAAGCAACTTTTAAAAAATCTAAAGAAGTTTTACCTTTTGGAGTTGTATAAATAATTGGATCTTCTAAGCCAACCTTTGCTCGTTTACCTATTCCAACTTCTGTACTAGACAATCTTTGAGGTGCTGCCGTAGTTCCTATAATAGTTCCTTCGGCAGTTCTTGTTTTTTCAAACTCAGTAATTGTTTGTTTACTTGAAGAAGTTTTAGGCATACCTGCTTCTCCAATTTTAACAGAGGGTATATTTCTTCTTCCTGCAATAACTCTATATTCAGTTACTGCCCTTGAAAATGCAGGGATTCCTTCAGTTAAAATAAATGGCGTTGCTGTTTCAATAAGAAATTCTCTTGGTTCTGTTACTGCTTTTTTTCCGACAGAATAACCAACATAAGAAACAATACCTGGAACTGCTTTAGCTTTTTGTTTTACAATATCTATTCTTTGTTTTAATGTTAGTTCTTTTTGTTGTCTTGCTTTTTCTTGTATTTCTTTATATGATGGTTGATTAAATATAACTGTTTGTTTAATTGGTGCTCCAAAAACATTATACACGCTTTTAATTCCTGTTACTACATCTTTTCCAAACTGTCCTACTTTCTTTTCTGCTAAAGCTTGTTTTCTTGTAAAGTATTCATCAGGATTAGTTCTAAAACTAGGTTTAGTTGCAGCCGATAAAGTTCCTCTGCTTACTCTTGCTGCGGATTGATCCGCTTGTATTCTTTCCTGTGATTTTGCCCTAACATAACTTAAAGAAGGAGATGAAGAAGCAACGGTTTCGCTTGTACTGTTTGAAGTATTAGTATTCACACTTGGGGTTGGCGTAGCACTACTCCCGTTACTTGATGACCTTGAACTAGATTGTCTTTTAGCTTCTTCTATAATTGCAGCGGATCTTAATTGTTCTATGGTTTGACCTGAAGCTCTTGCTTCTCTTAATAAATCTCCTGCGTTTTTATAATTACTATTAGAAGATGATGAACTTGATGAGGGAGTATTAACTGTAGAAGTTCTTTTCCCCGAAGAATCGTAGCTATAACTTACGCTATAAACCAATCTATCACCACACAATATCTATATTAAAAGAACTATATAAACTTACCTATACTGTCCTATATGTCCCCATAAATATAAATATATTAAAGTTTATAATAAGAGTATTAAATATAACGAGGTATTTAAAATGGAAAACAAAGCAAAATTTGGAATTAATGAATTATTAAGTATTGGTTTAACTCTAGTTGTTCTAGGAATTGGTCTATCATACGGTTTAGAAGTAATGGGTGACGTTCAGGACGACATGACTGCTAGCTCAGTAGAATACAACGCAACTCAATCCGCACTTGAAGGAGTAGCTAAAATCCCTGAGAAAATGCCAACTATTGCAACAGTAATAGTAGCAGCAGTTATCATAGGAATATTAGTAACTTATTTATCATTTGGAAGATAAGGTTATTAAAATGGAAAACAAAGCAAAATTCGGAATCAACCAGGTACTAACTATTGGATTAACTCTAGTTGTAGCTGGAATCGGTATTGCTTACGGTTTAGAAGTTTTAGCAGACGTTAAGGAAGATTTTTACCCAAACACAGCAGGTTGTAACGCAACTTCGAAATCTGCTTGTAGTTTTGAGTATAATGCTTCTCAGGATTCTATAACTGCGGTAGCTAAACTCCCAGAAAAATTCCCAACTATTGCAACTGTAATTATTGCAGCGGTAGTAATTGGAATTTTAGTAACGTACCTATCTTTTAGATAAGATAACTTTTTCTTTTTTCTTTCTTTTAATTCTAATATGTTTTAATCAATGCTTAAAGGTTTTAAGCAAGTGTGACATTAAAGTCATAGTACTACTTACCAAACCTCAACAATCTTTATATATTTGTAAATTAAGATATAATGTATAAATAAAAAAGGTGATTGATTTGAGTTTAGATTATACATTAAAAGAAATGAAAGAGGAGTTGAAAGAAATTAACTCACTTCTACCTGAGCCTGAAACAGATTGTACCCAGGAAATGTTATGTTTCAACTGTAAAAATTGGTTAAGTAATAATAAATGTTCTGAACGTGGTGATAAAGTAACTGTTTATTCTGATGACTACTGCTCAGTTTGGGAAGAAAAGAAAAAAGGTATTGAGAATTATACACAATTCAAAAATTCTAAAACTTTAAATGTTGAGCCTGGAGAATTACACGCTAGAAATATAGTTCATAATGTTAAGTTGTTCCAAAAAAATCAACCTTTTTTTTATGATCGTGCAGGATTATTTTGGTTATGGGATTGTAAAAAACTTAAATGGGAATTAGTAGATAATATAGATTTAATAAATGCTATGGATAAATTGCTTAAACTACAATTCAAAATAATTAAGACTATATATAAAAAGGAGTATCTTAGTGCGTTTAAATCCATAGGGAGAGTTTATATTCCTGATGAGTCTAGTATAGAATGTATTCAATTTAATGATAAAGTAATTAATATTAATACTGGTGAAATTTCTAAATCTAATCCTAAATACTTTATGTGTAATCCTATACCTTGGAATATAGGTAAAACTATACACACTCCAACAATAGATAAATTATTTAAAGAATGGGTAGGGGAAAAATATGTTAAAACTTTATATGAAATATTAGCTTATTGTTGTTTAAGTGATATACCAATACATATTGCGTTTTGTTTTATTGGTAGTGGTATGAATGGAAAAAGTCAATATCAAAAGATTGTTTCTAAATTTATAGGTGCAAGTAATGTATCAAGTACTGAACTTGATCAGTTAATGAATAATAGATTTGAAAGTTTTAAGTTATATAAAAAATTAGTAACTTTATTAGGTGAAACAAATTTTAATAATATGTCTAGAACTTCTATGTTTAAGAAGTTAACAGGTGGTGATTTAATAGGTTTTGAAGTTAAAAATAAAACTCCTTTTGACGCTTATAGTTACGCTACAATGATTATTAACAGTAACAGTTTACCACCAACTGAAGATACCAGTGACGGTTTTTTTAGACGATGGTTAATAATAGATTTTCCTAATAATTTCAGTAAGTGTGAAGGAAAAGATATAGTTAAATCAATTCCTGATATAGAATATAATAATTTAGCTAGGAAATGTTTAGAAATACTTCCAAAATTATTATCGAAAGGTAAGTTTACAAATCAAGGATCTATACAAGATAGGAAAGATAAATATATTATGGCTAGTAATCCTTTACCTGTATTTATTAAAATCTGCTGCAACGAAGATGAATTTAATGAAAATTATTTTATGTTGTCAGGAGAATTATTTAAAGCATACAGTAAATTCTTAAAAAATAATAAAAGGAAAACTATAAGCAGACAACAATTCAATAAATTATTATTAGAGGAAGGTTATATTTCAGAACGTAAATCAAAAAACGGAGATCGTACAATGTATATTGAAGGTATCATGTTGAAGGAAAATTGGAGGTTATTTATAAACAACTGCCCATAATGTCACTAATGTCACTCTTTTTCAACTAGAGAGTATAGTAGTAGAGAGTAAGTTCAAATCTTGTGACATTCGTGACATTTGTGCCACCCTAATATTTAAAATGAAATACGAAACATTACACATAAGTAAAAATAAGGAGATGAAATTAATGAAAGAAGACTATTATTTTGATAAACACATAGTACAAGATGAAAGATTTCACACTAATTTAGCATTAGTAGATATAAGAGTAGCAATAGAGAAATTGACGAAAACACTAAACGAGGTAAAAAACAATGATAAATAACATAGAAACAACATCAAAACAAACAACAACTACCAACGATTGGCTAAATGGAATACTAAACACACTTGGCGAAAGGAAAGAGTACGAAACAAAACCTGCGTTAAAATTAGTTGAAAATCAATTAACAGTGATCACAGTTGATTTTTCAAAAGAGTTTGATAAGTATGAATTTGATAACGAAGGAAAGAATGTAACCAAAAGAATAATTCCTGTTATACATAATGGAGAATGTAAAACATTTTGGTTAAATGAAAAGAATCCTTTGTTTAGGTTAATCATAGAAAAAGGTATTAAAGGGCAAACTCTGTTTAAAGTTATGCAAACAGGAAACAAACAGACAACTAAGTATGTCTTAGTTGAAGATGATCCCGAACAAGTAAGCCAACCAATTAAAGGAGAGTTTGGTAAATATAAAAACCAAAACGAATTAGTAACAGAGGAAACTAAATTATAATCTTTGATCTCCACGGATTAAAAGAGGGACATTAAGAAAGGGTTTGCTTATCACCTTCCCTTTTTTTTTGTCTTTTTATATTATTGAGGTGACAGAAATGAAAGACGAAATAAAAGAAATACTAAAAAGATTAGATTACTTAGAAATGAAAGTTAGCGATTTAGAATATAAGAATTTGCAAAGAGGAAGCTCAAATTTTGATGAGGTATATTAAAATGAATAAGGAAGAACGAAACAAAATAGTTAATGAAGTTTATGAAACTTTTAAGTTAAGGTTTGAAAGAATGGTTGTAGAAATTGAAACAGAGATTGAAACTATTAAGAAAGATTTACAACAAACAATGCGCGCAGTAGTAGAATTAGAATATAGTTTAACAAGTAAACCTAAAGAGAATACTCTTGAAGAAGAAGTTGTAGATGATG